>OLPO01001156.1_pt1 | contig 18749 bp, 30 predicted proteins | sample 1672831 | NCBI WGS metagenome assembly OLPO01 (sample SAMEA3136728, study PRJEB25190) | human gut metagenome
AACGAAATGATTAACGAGTTTTTCCACGAAGTAGAAGTCGAGACTAATATTAATAAAGAAGATATTGAAAAGGAACTCTATTGGCTGGCACATGATATTAATAGATGCGGCATTGATGCGGTTATGAGTCAGATGGATTTTGACACTGTTGCAACTATTTGTAAAGTTGCGGCCGCCACGCTTAGTGGCAGCGACTAAGCAAAAAATTTTTTAATACGTTTGGACAACGATAGTTAAACTATCAGTCCTAAAATTCATATACATATGAAGATGCTAGACGCATTGACATTTTTCCTTCTTTTCCTTGATAGCGGGAGAGACGCCACTCTCCCGCACTTTTTTTAAAAGGATTGAGTTAACAACGTTACACGGAAATATTTAAATACAAGGAGGCTATTATAATGGCAACAAAAACAGAAGTTATAGGGATTAAAGTCACTCCCGAAGAAAAAGAATTTATTAAGAGAGAGGCAGAACGCTAGGATGTTACTGTTTCTAAGTTACTCTATAGGCTAATCAAGAAAGAGTTTTTTAATAAGGAGAATGTAAGTAATGTCAGTCCCTAATCAAAAAATAATACAAGTACAGAAAGCACCCTGCAATAAGAATAATTTGTATTGCACAATTAATCTTGAAGCACTCCAATAGGCGATGAGTGAATTAAGTGGGGCGGGGCTTGCTTTGTGGCTGTACCTTAGCAAGAATCAAAATGGCTATAGTTTGGAGTTATCTCCGGCTGATGCTACTAGTTGGGGAATTAAAAAAAGTTCTTTTTATAGGGCAATAGATGAATTAACAAAGCTAGGGTATATCAGATACCTTAAAGGAAATGTTTTTGCTTTCTGTGAAAATCCAAGTCCCAAAATGGAACTAATTAAATCCCAAAATGAGACTCAAAAAAATCAAGTCCCAAAATGGGACTTAAATTTAATGGGTAGTCCCAAAATGGGACTTGGTAAGTCCCAAAATGAGACCCGATAGTCCCAAAATGGGACTTAGTAGTCCCAAAATGAATATAGAAATATTACAAATATTACAGATAATACACAGGCCGCGAAGGCGGCGGCCTGTAATATTACAGGGGAAAACAATACAACCGCCGCTGCTACTTCTCCCCATAGAGAAGAAGTAGAAGAGGCATTCAATTTTTAAGGAGGATTTTTTATTATGACTAACAAAGAGAGATTTTTAAGATAGAACGTGGGTTTCCATTTAGAAGACTTGTCCTTGGTGCGGCAAGCCGAATTGGACGCCGTTAGAAGAAATTTAAGGCTTTCTGACGATTGGGTTTTACTAGCCTTGTCTAAAGATTCATTGGAAGGTTGGGAAAAGTGGGGATTCGGCATTTTTAAAAAGACGGATTTTTATAATGAGGTCGATTCTCTTTTAGCCACGCTTAACAGAATGGATGATGCTAAGTTCAAAGCAGAAAATGAACGGGTCGCCGCGAAGAATAAAAGCAAAAGATTAAGAGTGAGTGATACAACCTTTAGAACCGTATACGAAGGATTACAGAGGCAAGGCGGCATAGGTGCTTTAAGTTTTTCTGAATCTAATACTACCCCTCACTGGGAAATGAATGTGGATACTATTATCCCTGGGAAAACGGGAGAAGCCATTAAGTTGGTCAATCGTATTATTAACACTCCCATAGAAGAGATTACAGACGATGAGAAAATACAGTTGTGTGTTGCGGTCGTTCATTGTGAGACAATGGTTCACCATGAGAATATGTAAAACAGACGAGGCCGCCCCCGCCGCGGCCTCTACCCGAAGGAGAATATATTATGGATATTGATTTAAATAATTTGCTATATATAACCCCACGCCAAATTGAAAGCTATTATTACTCTTGGTAGGTCGAGATGCTTGATAATTATATTGTCAAAGTTATTGGGATGTTTGACCCCAATGATATTAGATATTTCAAATTACTTAGAGGGTGAGGCAAGCCCGATTAAGGAATCCCCGAACCGACCAACCGCTTGGACAACTTTCATTAACTGGTCTATGGGAATTTTCATATTCCTATGAAGGGTCGATAAATCTTATTAATATCGTCTCTTTGGGCTGTTCAATATGATAAGGAGGATATTAACTATGAATAAGTTAAATTAGCAAGAATTAGAAATGTTGTAGAATGGTATACGGGAAGAGTGGCGCGGTGTTCGTCTCCATGCGTGGCCGCCGCATGAGACGGAAACGCTATTGGATATATACCGAATGGGTGATTTTACTGATGAGGTCAGCGAATATGTAATCACAGCAGCTTGTCATGAAGCGGCTGCTGATTGGCAGAAATATTTTGATGAAGGAAGGGTTATACCCAATGCCAATTGACATTACATTCTTTTCTGACGAAGTAAAAAAGGGAAAGGAGGGGGAGGCGGCGGCCTCTTCCTTCTTGTCTGCTATGGGTTATTCCGTGGAAGATGTTAGTGATAATCCTGATTACTTTAAATCTGACATTGACTTGATTGCTACTAAGGGTGATGAAGTCATGACGATAGAAGTAAAATCCGATTACCGCATAAGTCAAACGGGCAATTTATGTGTTGAAATATGGAACGATATAACACGTAATAGTAAAGGCTGGCTGTTCTATACGCAAGCCACAAATATATTCTTTGTAGACGTGCGGTAGGCCGTCATACACGCGGTAAGAACGGAAGAATTGCGGCAGCTATACCGCAAGAATCATTTTTCCCATTATGACCGCGATTAGTTAGAGAATGATGAATATTACAAGCGGGCATAGTTGTGCCTCATACCGCTGGCCGCCGCACAAACATTAGAACATTATAATTATATAGATTTAAAAAAGGAGTATTTACGGTGAAAAAAGAATCTTAGGTCGTGTATAGCCTGAATTAGATTGCTTACTTGATGCTATTGGGTTTTGAACCAAAATTCAAAAGCGATAACAATATTCTATGGTACGCTGTTTTTGAAAATTCCAATGCACTAGAACAAGCTGTTGTAAATTGGCGTAATGAAAAATTACAATTACCTATACATGACTTCTTGAACGAATATAAAATTTTACGAAAAACGCTAAATGAATTGAGGGGTGAATAATATGGCTGGTGCTACTCCAATGACTCCCGAACGCAAGAGGGCAATTCTAAATGTGTGGGTGGAGAACCCCACAGCAACCTACGGTGAAATTTGCAAAAAGGCTAACATTGGCCGCGCTACATTTTATGAGTTACGGCAGCAAAAACCCTTTATGGATGAATATCACCGACTCTGTCAACAAAAGTTCGACGAGGCTGAATCATTAGCTATGCAAAAGCTGATTGATTTAGCTAACGAAGGTAATTGGCAAGCGGTGAAATATCTCTTAGACGGCAAAGGTTATAAACCAGAAGAGAAGAGTAAAGTTTCCATAGAAGGGGCGGCCGCAATCAACTTGACTATTGGCGGTGAAGATGATGCCGATAATCAACCTAACAGTTAATAAAAATTAGTTCTCTCCTACTCTATATCCTATGCTATGGGACTATTCCCACAGATACGAGTTTTATATGGGGTCGGCAGGTTCGGGGAAATCATGGTTTGCGACTTAGAAAGTGATTTGCCGCTGTCTCAGAGAACCCATTAAAGTCTTGGTGTGCCGCCGCTATGCTACGACTATCCGCAATACTTGCTTTGCCTTATTCAAAGATATTTTGAAGCAATGGCAAATAATTAAATACGTGAAGATACGGGAAACCGACTTCAACATTAAGTTTCCAAACGGTTCTGAAATTATTTTTACAGGTTTGGACGAAGAAACTAAATTATTATCTTTGGCAGGAATAACAATGATAATGATTGAAGAAGTTTTTGAAGTTCCCAAAACAATATTTGAACAATTAGATTTGCGTTTACGTGGCGGTACGAACCAATAGATAATAGCTATGTTTAATCCCATTTCAAAGAATAGCTGGTTGTATGACTATTGCGAAGTGCGGCCGCCGCACAATTTTTATTTTAGTAAGACTACATATTTAGATAATCCTTTTTTAAGCAAGGAATATATTTAGACTCTGGAAGATATGAAGCAGCGGAATCCGCAAAAAGCCCGTATCTATTGCTATGGGGAATGGGGTACTGACCCAGAGGGATTAGTATTTCAGAATTGGCGAGTAGAACAGTTTGATACTAACAAACTTCTTTCTATGGGTCTTGAATTCAGAGTGGGGGCTGACCTTGGTTTTCGTGACCCGACAACTGTAGTGTGCAGCCTTTATGACAAAGCGAACCGCCGCATTTACATATTTGACGAATTTTATAAAAGCGGTTGCTAGCTGGATGCGGTAGCGGCGGCTATCCGCAATCTGAACATAGGCAAGACAAAACTTTATATGGATAGTGCCGAACCACGGTCAATAGAGTATTTTAGGCGAGAAGGGTTTAATGCTGTTCCCTGTGTCAAGGGAAAAGATAGTGTTAAAGCACGCATTTCTTTTTTATAGAACAATGAAATTATCATTCTTCCTACTTGTAAAAACGTTATTAAGGAATTTGAGAATTTCGCTTACAAGAAAGACAAACAAACAGGCGAATATAAAGACGATTTTACCCATGAATTCAGCCACGCCATTGACGGGCTGGGGTATGCTTATTCAGACATATATACAGCCAACAGACAAATAAAAACGTTTGATAAAGCGTTATTAGGATTATGAAAGTGAGGTAATCCCAGATGGTACAATATATTTATGATGCCATTCATGTTAGCAATGGCGGTAATAACTTTGTGGCGTTATCTCTCACAGATGATGAGGGAAATGTAGTCGCCACAGGAGATTTAACTATGGAAATTTGCTACGGGGGTAAGACCGCTAGGGCGGTTGCCGCAAAGTACACATCTAACACCTGGTTCTTTGAGATACCCGATGATTTAGATTTTGTTGGCCGAGGTTTCTATAGGATAAAATATAACGGCCAATATCTGAATTATTGGACGCCACTATACCGAGAAGGGGGCTGTGTTTGATGATTATTACAGAAACAATAGAGATAGACGGAATTCAATTTAATCGCAACTATTCTGGTAGTAATTACTATATAGAACGTGATGGGGTTAAATACACCGAGGCTATTGACCCAATGGGAACAGATAGAATTTATATTGAGACCGAGGGAGGTAATACTTAACTATGATAGTGAAATGGTAGAGTGATACTCCTAAGATGGAACTAAAAGTTCCTAGTGAGGTTAAGGTAGATGGGTATATACCTACGGCTGAGGATTTAACGTTTACGGGGGATTGTTCATCTTTATTTTATTATGGTAGGTTCTCTTGGGTTCTGGAACACTATACATCCTTATTTTCATTTTCCAATATCAAAAATGCAGGTAGCTGTTTTTATGCATTAAAAACAAATGCTGACCTTACTAATTTAACTTTTTATATGAAGGACGATGGTCGGAACAATATTCTTAATAATATGTTCGCCTTTAGTGAGTTATCACATTTACCTCATATTGTTGGCAAAGTTGACGAATGTCCTGAAATTTTTCGCAGTTACAGTATGGAGTCAATCCCCGATAATTTTTTTGATGATTTTATTTTTCAAAAGCCAGATTCTTATATAAATTGTACTTAGATATTTTCGGGTTGCAAGAACTTAACCAAGGTTCCATCATTGAAAGCATTTAAACAATTACAATCAACATGTGTGCCAAGTAGTGCATATTATAATTTTTATTATAGGTTATTTTATGACTGTAATAAGTTATAGGAGATACGAGATTTGCCTATAGTTTATGGTATCAATTCAGCGGTAAAAGAGAATTTTTTTAATAACACGGTTAGTAGCACATATAAATTATCTTCATTTACTTTTGAACCAAATTAGATAGCACGCCTTTCAAATTAGGTATTAAATTTTCAAACGACAGGCTGGGAATATGGAAATCCCAAGGCGGAGAGAATAAAGAATTCAGTATATAACCATGATTCCGCAGTTGAGACAATAAATAGCTTACCTGATACGTCCGCATTTTTAGCGGAGGCAGGTGGAACTAATACAATTCGATTTTATCGTAATCAAGGTGTTAATACAGAAGGCGGTGCTATAGGAAATTTAACCGCCGAAGAAATAGCTATGGCAGCCGCCAAAGGCTGGACGGTTGCACTTTATGATGGTTAAGGAGGTAAAGAAATATGAAAACACAATCATTTGCATTAGTAAGATATGACGCTGACGACGATAAAGTCTTTGATTGGGCGACGCCACGTTATCGCCAAGAATTAATTGACCCTGATAAGCCTGAATTAGGCCATAGGGATGTTCAAGAACATTTATACGCCAAGACTATATTCGTCGGCGGCACTGATACTATTGATAACTATATAGAGGTAGATAAACCCAAAGAGGAGGAAGAATAATATGTTTTGTATTAACAAAGATGAAGAACTATCCATCTTGTTACTTCAAAAGATGATTAACAAATTTCGGGTAGAAGTAGAACCCAAATTAAAAAAATACAAAAACTATTATGACGGCAAGCAAGCTATCCTAAATAAAAACTACACGGATGCTAGTAAACCTTGCAGCCGTGTAGTGACGAATTATTGTTAGTATATAGCAGATGCCTATTGCGGCTACCTTGCTTCCCCCAATTACATTAGCTACAATTCTTCCAACGATATCACGTCAATAATGGAAGTCCTTAATTATAATGATTATCAGTCCGAAGATTCTGACTTTTTATTAGATGCCCTGAAATATGGCATTGCTTATGAACTAATGTACTTAGATAATGAGGCACAAGTGCGGTTTCGCCTTATCAATCCGTTAACCGCCTTTGCTATCTTCGATGATACGCTAACAGGTGATTTACTTTACTTTGTTCGTATGTATAAGGCTAATGACTGGAATGAATCTGATACTTATAATGTTGATGTTTATAGCGATTATTCTATTAAACATTACACTATGGCAGGGTATAACGGTAATTTAACCTTTGTCGCAGAGGAAGCACATCATTTCAGTCAATGCCCCGCAAATGTCTTTAGCTTGCCTGATGAGAAAGCAATATTTGATTGCATCTTGTCTCTTCAAGACGCAGCTAACGAGATTCTTTCCGATGAAATAGATGATTATTCCGCTTTCTGTGATGCCTATTTATCTCTAACTGGCGCGGATATAGACGCGGAAGGCGTAGCTATGATGAAAGAAAACCGCGTCTTGGTTCTTCCAGAAGGTGCGGCCGCCACATGGTTAACTAAGAACGCAAATGATACACAGGTTGAAAATATCCTAAAGCGTATTCATGATAATATTTACCGCATTGCGAAATGCCCTGACTTCTCAAGTGAAACATTTGTTGGTGGTGTCTCTTCGGGTATCGCTATTAGATATCGTCTTACAGGTATGGAGACAAGGGCGGCCGCAATCTGTGCCCGCATGAAGAAAGCACTCCAACGCCGCATAGAAATAATTTGCGGCATTGCTTCTTTGAAGCTTGGGGAAGAGGTCTTCCGCGATATTGATATCAGCTTTACGCGCAATATCCCAGAGGACAATAGCAGTATAGTGAATCTTGTTAATGCCCTCAAAGGTACTGTTTCTGATGCTACACTCTTAGCCCAAATTCCTTTTGTAAAGGATGTACAAGCCGAATTAGAAGCGGTTAAGACCCAGAAGCAAGAGAATCTAAGTCTCTACTCATTTGGTGGTGAAGAGGATGCCGACGCAGAATAATTATTGGATTGAACGCGATAAAAAAGCACAAGAAAAATTCACTAATCAATCAATTGCGGCAACTCAAAAGCAACTAAAGAAGCAATATAGAATTGCCTTACAAAGTGTTATAACTGACTTCGAAGCAACCTATGACAAACTGCTAGCCACGGTGGGGGAGGGTAAATCCCCCACTCCCGCAGACCTCTACAAACTAGATAAGTATTGGGAGACTCAAGCAAAACTATCTAAAATTCTTGAAACCCTTGGAGACAAAAGTAGTCAATCATTAAGCCGTAATTTTCAAAGATAGTATGAGGGGATTTACAATATAATTAATCTGCCGGAGTCCGCTTCTGCGTTCTCTACCCCTGACTTAGCGAAAGCAGAACAGATAATCAATTCGATATGGTGTGCGGACGGTCAGTCATGGAGTCAACGAGTCTGGAATAATACGCAGATGTTATAGCAAGAACTCAATGATAAATTGGTTGAGTGCGTTATAGCAGGAAAGAAAACAAGTCAACTCAAATAGGAATTAATGTCTGCTTTTGATGTTAGTTATAGCCGTGCTTCTACACTAGTCAGAACTGAGATGGCACACCTCTAGACAGAGGCGGCCGCCGCACGTTACAAAGACTATGGTATTAAAAAAGTTGAAATTCTTGCGGAGGATGCCGGATGTGACTATTGTAATAAACTTAATCATAAGAAGCTTGGGGTTTATGAGAAAATGCCGATTCCTGCACATCCCAATTGCCGCTGCTGCATTATTCCCGTGATTGACGATGCAGAACCTATCCAGTTGAATTTAGAAAAGAAAAATGATATAATATAGAAAAAGATTAATAAAGTTCGTTCGCCAAAGGTAGCGATAAGCCCAGATGTTCAGGAAGCAATTGATAAAGTCCACGAGTTGCAGCGGAGTAATTAGCGATTGCGTTTTTATAAAAGAACTCCACGACATTAGAAACACGCCGAGGAACTTACTGGTCTTATAGGTGATGCTGCTTGGGATAAATATGAAGCAATGGCAGATGCCTTTATTAAGAAAGAAATAGATATGGTTGATGTCGTTGGTTTTATAAGCGCGAAAGGCAATCTGATTAAGTTTCAGCATTCTACAGGTTTATTTGCAATATTCAATGATAAAGGAACAATATCTACATTGTTTATTCCCCAAAAAGAAATATGCGGAATGGAACCAGAAGAATACTGGTTAGACCAAATTAGAAAATTCACGAGGTAAAATAATGAATTATCCAGCCATTAGACAATGTCCAGTGTGCGGCAAGTATAGATTTGAGGTAGAGTTTGAAGAATGTCCTATTTGCAGTTGGATGAATGATGTTACGCAAGAAGAAAATCCCGACGCAAAAGGGCTAGCAAACATTATGTCTTTAAACGAATGCCGCAAGGCGTATGCGGAAGGTAAAGAATTTTACTAAGGCCGCAATTAAATAATGATAAGCAAGGAGAGTCTAACAGCGATTTGTTAGACTCTCTTTCTATATTGTCGTTTTAACAGGGATTAGACACTAAACAATAACTGACCTATTGGGGCGGCGCGGTGGCGGCCGCAACAACTATTAAATGGAGGTTTTTATTATGGCAGAAGATATGAATAACAATAACAATAATGAAAACGGTGCTGAAAATAATCAGCAGCAAGAGAATACACCAAAAACCTATACTGAGGAAGAGGTCTTAGCACTTATCTAGTCCGAAGCAGACAAGCGAGTGAATCAAGCACTCAAGACTCAGCAAAAGAGATATGAAAAACAATTATCCCTTAGTAAGCTTGATGGAGACGAACGAGAGAAAGCTGAAAAGGATAATAAGATTGCGGAATTAGAAGAGAAATTAGCACAGTTCCAAGTGGAGAAGAACCGTAGTGAATTAAAGAGTGTGCTTTCTTCTAGGGGTCTAAGTGCGGAGTTCGCTGATATTATTTCCATTAGCGACGATATAGAGGCCGCACAAGCTAACATTGATACACTAGACAAGGATAATCCCAGACCTTATTTCTGCTTTGGGACAACTCATAAAAACCATTGGTACTCATCTAGTTGACAAGGTCAAATCTCTTATGAAGTTTGATTGGAGTCTCCCCAAGTTGAAGCTGCCGCACTTAAATATTTCTGGTAAGTTTAGCTTATCTCCACCCAGCGTGCCGAGGTTCTCAATTGATTGGTATGCTAACGGTGGTGTTTTTGATACTCCCACACTCTTTGGTTACGGCAGCAGATTAGGCGGCTTAGGTGAAGCTGGTGCTGAGGCCGTAGTACCCTTAGAGAAGAATACGGAATGGTTAGATAAGATTGCGGAACGACTTAGTAATTCCATTGGTAACACTCCAATAGTCTTACAAGTGGACGGCAAGACATTCGCGCAGACTTCTATTAGCTGCATAAACGACTACACAAGACAGACAGGCCGATTAGGTCTCGTTCTGGGATAAGGGAGGTAATATATATGGCTTATTTTAAAATTGGCACGATAGATTTTAGCGATATAGTATCTGAATTATCTGTGAAATATTCCCCTGTCTATAATAAACAGACTAATGCGGCAGGGAATACAGTCGTTGATTTGCTTGGTTCTAAAAGAAGTATAGAAGTTAAAATTATTCCAATAGATAAAGATAAAATGGCTGCTTTGTTAGCGGCCATTAAGAATTATAATGTTGAATTGTCATATCGTGACCCCATAACTAATGAATTAGCCACAGGGGTTCAATGCTTGTTGAAGGAAATTCCAATAGACTATTACAGAATAAACAGCAAGGTTTTGTACAATGAAACAAAATTAAAATTTTCGGAATTATGAGGGGGCAATGAAAAATGCTTAATATCGGAAATATATATAATACCCCTGTCCGAAGAATTGCAGCAAGGGTAGACCTTTACAATGGGTCTACTCTTGTTTCTTCCTATACTAACACTGATAAAATTATTACTATAGATATATAGCGAACAGGGGAGACAAGTAAATTCTTTGGTTTTACTATTTGCCATAGACTAAATTTTCATATACTAGACCCCAACAGAGAAATAGTAATTACCACGGCCAATAGTGCCAAGGTGAAAATTGGAGAAGCAGAGTTCCCAACATTCTTTGTTTCCGAAGTGCATAGAGACGAGAATACAAATGAACTTTCAATAACGGCTTATGACGCTTTAAAAAAAGCCTCTGCGTTGCAGGTTGACAGTCTGACGCTAGTAAAACCTTACACCACGCAACAAGTAATAGACTGTGCGGCGGCTGCTATAGGCGTGGCCGCACAGACTTTTGAAGATACAACTTTTAATACGTCGTATCCAAATGGCATTAACATTGATGGTACGGAAACAGTCAGAGAAATATTAAACGCGGCTTGTGAAGCTACTTTTACTATTGGCTATTTGAATAAGAACGATATATTAGTTTTTAAAAGATTATCCAATAGTTCAAGCGTAGATTTAGCTATTACAAAAGAAGATTATTTTTCTCTTTCTTCTGGTGAGAATCGCCGATTGGCTTCTATAGCGGCAACTACAGAATTGGGCAATAACGTAAGTGCGGCAACCGCCCAAAGCGGCACAACACAATATGTTAAAGATAATCCCTTTTGGGATTTAAGAAATGATGTAGATACTATTTTGAATTATGGTATTTCTACTGTCGGCGGTTTAATCATTAATGAGTTTGAATGTAGTTGGCGTGGCAATCCTGCTTTAGAAATTGGTGATAAGATTTCTATTACAACTAAGGACAATCGAACAGTTACCGCTTTTCTATTGGATGATACACTCACCTACAACGGCGGTTTATCGCAGAAAACCCAATGGACATATGAAGAAACAGACGAGACAGAAACAAACTCTGTAAATCTTGGTGATAGGTTGCGGCAGGCTTACGCAAAGGTAGACAAACAAGAAAAGCGTATCACACTGCTTGCTTCTAATGTCAGTTCCCAAACGGAAGCAATAAAGAAAACAGTGAAGCAAGTAGATGTAGAATATTATTTAAGCACTTCCAATACTCAGCTTACAGGCGGCACTTGGGCAACAGTTGCCCCGACTTGGGAAAACGGCAAATATATGTGGAGTCGTTAGAAGGTTACTTATACCGATGGTACAACGGCAACCAGAAACGCAACGTGTATTGCTGGTGCTAAAGGTGCAGATGGTAAAAACGGTACAAATGGTACGGATGGTAAGGACGGTATTAATGGCACGGATGGTGCAGACGGCAGGGGCATTTCTTCCGTAACTACAGAATACTATATTTCTACTTCCGACACTGCTTTACAGGGTGGTTCTTGGACTACTACACAACCTAAATGGGCAGAAGGTACTTATATTTGGACAAGAACAAAAATCGTATATACTAACCCAGAAGAAGTAACTTATACAGCACCTTTATATGATGCCTATTGGGTTGCAGTCAACAGCATTGCAGGATAGCAAAAAGTAAATACTTCTAATATTGCAAACCTAATACTTGAGAAAAATAGCATTCGTGCCTCTGTGCAAAACATAACGGAAACACAAACGGATTTATCACAGACTGTAAACAATATGCAATTTGACCTATCCGACTCTAAGACCACCACGGCCGCGCAGATAGATACGTTAACAAAACGAGTAGATGCTGCTATGACGGCTGACCAAGTTGAAATAGCCATTAGCCAAGAGTTGGAGAAGGGCGTTGGTAAAGTTACTACTTCTACGGGATTTACCTTCAATGAGGACGGATTAACCGTCTCCCGCAGTAATGTAGATATTACTACCAATATTAATGAGGATGGCATGAGAATCACTAAAAATAATGAAGAGGTTTTAACCGCTAATAATAGCGGTGTAGACGCTAAGAATTTACACGCTACAACCTATTTGACTATAGGCGGAAATAGTAGATTTGAAGATTATAATAATGGTAGCCGTACTGGTTGTTTCTGGATAGGAGGATAATATAAATGGCATTAATAACTAAACTATAGACTTGTATTATAGGCGAAAATGCCGTGATTTCCACTGAGGGTTCTTCGACTAGTGGTTCAGGACACTATAGCATAGAATATGAATTTGGTGATTTAACTGGCGTTATAAAGGATAACATATCCCCCACGAATGTTCCCGCCACAATCACTTGGAAAATCCCTATGGCTTTTTCCAAATAGTTCCCTTACGCAACTAGTAAAACAGGTAAATTAATTTCCTATTACACTAACGCGGGGAGGAAAGAAGTTAACTACACATCAACGTTTGTAGCAAAAATACCCGATGATGCTGAACCAAGAATAGATTCAACCGTGGCAACTACAGACGCTATATCCTCTCAACTATCGGGCAATACTAGCACTATTATTAATGGTGTGTCCACTGTCCAAATAAACCTGTATGCCGCACCTACCCCAGGTGCATACGTAAAAGACAAGTGGTGCTAGAATATGCCTAATTATTATTCTGACAGACAAGGTACAACTCAAACGTTTATCGGTCACAATAATGGTGTCTTTAGATTCGGGGCGACTGATACCCGTAACCGCAGTGCGGTAAAAACTATTACCCTTGCGGCAATAGATTATAGAAGCCCCACTATATCAATAGATGGTGTTGAGATAAACACTAGTGGTGTCGCCACAATTGATATTAGCGGCACTTGGTTCAAAGGTAGTTTTGGAAAAGTTTCTAATGATATAACGGTTAGTTACCGTTATAAAGCTAATTCCTCATCCTCTTGGGGTTCTTGGACAACTATTCCCAATGCTACAAAGAATAATGATGGAACATTTTCCGCCACTGTGACCAAGAGTGGATTATCCTATACTGAGACCTATAACTTTGAGGCAAGGGTATAGGATGCTATTAACACTGTTTCTAGTAAAGAATATATCGCTAAATCATTACCTATTTTTGATTGGTCTGCTGATGATTTTAATTTTAATGTTTCTGTGTCTGTATTATCACCCACTGATTCAAATAACCCCGCTACTAAATAGTATGTGGATAATCAATTGGGTGGCTTACAAAATACAGTTAATACCCTAACGGAAAAATTCGCCTCTATTATAGATATTGTTTATCCCGTAGGTAGTATTTACATGAGTGTTAATGCGGCCGACCCCTCCAAGTTATTTAGCGGCACCTCATGGGAGAAACTAGAGGGTAGATTTCTATTAGGTTCAAGTTCTACTTATAAACTAGGTTCTACGGGTGGCGAAACTACGCATACTTTGACATATGGCGAAATGCCAAAGCATACACATGCTATGTACTCTGGTAATTCCGGCGGCCAAGAACAATGGGAACCAGATGGAGGTTCATATTTGGTGGATAGTGTTACCGAAAACAAAACTACTTGGTGGGCACCATTAGGTATGAACTATGCTGGCGGCGGGGCGGCACATAACAATATGCCGCCATATTTAGTCGTGAATATGTGGAAACGCATTAATTAATTATTCCCCTATCCGCAAATGAAAGGGAGTGTAACTATGGATATATCTGCTTTTCTTGATTTAATTGCTTCTCAAGGGTTTCCAATAGCCTGTGTAATTGCATTAGCTTTTGTTTTTTATAAGATGATAGTTAAAGTAATGGTTGACCAAAAGGAACGAGAAGATAAACTATATACGGAATTAGGCGAATGTCGCATTATTAATGAAAAGGCTATTACAACAATAGCTTAGTACGCTACACGGCTTGAAAGCATTCAAGAAGATGTTAAAGACATTAAAATGGATATGACTACAATCAAAGCTAAAGTTGATAAGTAAAATTGACTATTGACTTCTACTTCATAGTAAGTTATGATTTATCATAGTAATTTTGGTATGACATACGTGCCTACCAAAACAGCACTTTTTTGTTGTATTTTCAGCGTTTTTTGCCACTTCAACGAAGATGTCCAGAACGTGTGGCACAACTGGGAAGAGTAAACACCCGTTTTTGCGGATCAGAAATGAGGATGGAGAGATTATCTGCCTCTCCATCCTTTTTGCGTTTTCAGAGGCGAGTGTAAGGTTCACCACGTGAATTACCATAATTTATACATAAAAGTGCTATTTTGTCGGGAAAATGAACATTTTGTGAATTCCGAATTGCCGTTTCCATCACGCTGTGATACCATACAAGCGTGGAGTGAGTCTCCACTCAGAGATGTGAACGGAGGGAAAGAGATGAAGTATTGTCAGCAATGCGGAAGTCAATTGGTCGATCAGGCGGTCGTGTGCCCGAACTGCGGCTGCGCGGTGCAGGCGCCGGTAAGCCAGTAGGAGGATAAACCGTCGACGGGCCTGAACATACTGGCGTTTTTGTTCCCGGTGATCGGCCTGATCCTGTTCCTGTGCTTCCAGAAGACGACGCCGGTGCGCGCCAAAGCGATCGGCAAATGGGCGCTGATCGGCTTTATCGTCGGCGTTGCGCTCTCGATCCTGAGCGGGGTTCTGGGCGCCTTAGCTTCATAACGTGTGTGTGCGGGTGAAATGCGGTGCATTTCACCCGCATTTTACATGCATCCGGTTTCAGAATTGACACAAAAAAGCTATCCTATGCTCCAAATGATTTTTGGAGGCGGTTGCATGAAGCGCCCAAAGCTCTGGGACGGTATTTCGTCCATTCTGGTCCTGTTTGGGCTGGGCCTGTATGGTGGCTGCTGCTGGTATGGTGTCTGGGCGCTGGTATATGCTGCGCTTGGGTGCGTCATTTTGGGCGTGCTCATCGCTGTGCGCACCCAGCGCTGCCCGTTTTGTCACCGCTGCCTCGGCATGATGTTTTTCTCTGGCAAAAAGATGTACTGCCCGCATTGCAGCAGCGATGTGCACGCGGACAGAAACGTTTGACAGCACCGTCATTTTCCGCTATGCTGGATGCATCGAACATGCGAAAGCAGGGATACCATGAAACTTGGCCTGTGCCAGATGCCGGTCACGGCGTCCAAAACGGAAAATCATGCGACGATGCGCCGCTATGTGCACGATGCCGCTGCGGCCGGCTGCGATCTGGTCGCGCTGCCGGAGATGTGGTGCTGTCCGTACAGCAACGCGGCGTTTGCGGAATACGCTGAACCGCAGGGTGGCGAGACATGGTGTCTGCTGCGTGATACGGCGCGGGAATATGATATCTGGCTCGTCGCGGGCTCCGTACCGGAGCGCGACGGGGACGCGATCTACAACACCTGCTACGTGTTTGACCCGCAGGGGGTGCAGCGGGCGAAGCACCGTAAGGTGCATCTGTTTGACATCGACGTGACGGGCGGCCAGCGATTTTTCGAGTCTGACACGCTCTCGCCCGGACAGCAATACACACTCGTGGACACACCGTTTGGCAAACTCGGCGTGGCGATCTGTTTTGACGTGCGCTTTGCTGAGCTCTTTCGCATTCTGGCGCTCGAGGGCGCGCAGCTGATCGTGGTGCCGGCGGCGTTCAATATGACGACTGGCCCGGCGCACTGGGAGCTGCTGTTTCGCGCGCGGGCGCTGGATAACCAGTGCTTTGTCGCGGGCTGCGCTCCGGCGCGGGACGAGACGGCGGGCTATGTTTCCTATGCGCACTCGCTCGTGTGCGACCCGTGGGGACGCGTGCAGGCGCAGGCGGAGGCAGCGCCGCAGCTGCTGATCTGTGACATCGACCTTACGGAGACGGACGCCGTCCGGGCGCAGATCCCGGTCCTGCGCGCGCGGCGCACCGACCTGTATCAGTTGAAATATGAAAAAGACTCGTGATTTCACGAGTCTTTTTCTGTAATGTCCGTGACGGTCATTTTCTGTCCATTCACGCTGAATTTCACCTCATAGCCGCCAAATTCCAGCCCATAGACGCGGCTGGCGTCTGTCTGATACCGCGGGCGCGGATCTTGTGCGAGCACGCCGATGAGCGCGTCGCGCTTCTCAGCCGGGAAGCGGGACAGCAGCTCCGGCGGGATACTCACCGTCAGCGCATGCATCTCTATCTGCCCAGTGAAGCCTTCTGTTGCCTCCGGGCGGCAGTCGGCGTAGGGGATGTAGGGCTTGATATCATAGATCGGCGTGCCGTCCATCAGGTCTGCTCCGGCGACGTGGAGCACCGGCCCGCGCGCGTCCGAAAACTCGATCCGTTCCAGACGCACGCATGACAAACCGATCGGGTTCGGCCGGAACGGTGAGCGCGTGGCGAATACACCCATGCGCACATTACCGCCCAGGCGCGGCGGCCGCACGGTCGGCGACCAGCCGGCGCGCACATTTTCGGAAAACTCCCAGATGAGCCAGATGTGCGAGAACGCCTCCAGCCCGCGCACGGCATCACGGCTGCGAAACTCCGGCTCGAAAACGATCTCTGCCTGCAGGCTGTCGACCACGCCGCTCTGGCGCGGGACGCCGAACTTCGTGGCAAAGTCGCTGCGGATGCGGGCGATGGGCTTCATGCGTCCGCCTCCTCTGCCATCTGGCACACGTGGCGCACGCAGCATTGGTCACACATCGGCTTGCGCGCCGTGCACACGGCGCGGCCGTGCAGCACCAGCCGGTGGCAGAAGTCGGATGATTCCTCCGGCGGCAGGATCTTGCGCAGTGCGGTCTCGATCTTGACGGGGTCTTTCAGCCCGTCTACGAGGCCCATGCGGTTCGAGAGCCGGATGCAGTGCGTGTCCACGACCACGGCGGGCTTGTGGTACACGTCGCCTAGAATAAGGTTGGCCGTCTTGCGGCCGACGCCGGGCAGGGAAGTGAGGGCCTCCATCGTGTCCGGCACACGGCCGCCGTATTCCGCGACGAGTCTGCGCGCACACAGGACGATGTCCCGTGCCTTCGCCCGGTAAAAGCCGCAGGAGTGGACATAGGGCTCTACGTCCTCCGGTTCGGCGGCGGCAAACGCCTCGAGCGTCGGGAAGCGTGCATACAGCGCCGGCGTGACCTGATTGACCCGCTCGTCGGTGCATTGCGCGGCCAGTCGCACGGCAAACAGCAGTTCATAATCTTTCTGATATTGCAGGGAGCAGTCCGCAGGGTAGGCCTGTGCCAGACAGCGGAGGATCTCCTGCACTTGTTCCGGTGTGCGCATATTGTTCACCTCTCCGGCAGTGTAGCACATTTTGCGCCGTCTGCCAAGTGCGGCGAGTTGCCAAGGCGTGCAAAATGCGGTATAATATCGCCATTGCATTACAGGAGGCGCGTTATGTACAGACCATTGGCGGATGAGATCCGGCCGACAACGCTCGACGATGTCGTCGGGCAAAAGCATATTCTGGGCCCGAACGGGATGCTCCGCCGCATCGTGGAGTCCGGGGAGATCCCGAACATGGTGTTTTACGGCCCGTCCGGCACCGGCAAGACCACGGTCGCGAGCATCATCGCGGCCAGCACGAACCGCACTCTGCGCCGCCTGAACGCCACGACCGCGAGCATTTCGGACATCCGCAATATCATCGCGGAGCTCGACACCATGCTCACGCCCGGCGGCGTGCTGCTGTATCTCGACGAGATCCAGTACTTCAACAAAAAGCAGCAGCAGTCGCTGCTGGAGTTCATGGAGGACGGCCGCATCACGGTCATTGCCTCTACAACGGAAAACCCGTATTTCTATGTCTATAACGCGGTGCTCAGCCGCAGCACGGTGTTTGAATTCAAGCAGGTGCCGGCCGCTGAGGTGGAAAAGGCCGTGCTGCGCGCGGTGTCCATTCTCAGTGCGCGGGAAAATGTTACGGCGGACATCGAGCCCGGTACGGCGGGGTATATCGCGTCCGTCTGCGGCGGCGATGTGCGCAAGGCGCTCAATGCGGTCGAGCTGCTCTTTTCTGCGGCGCCGAGAGAGGGAGATACCATTCGTCTCCTGCGCGCGGATGCCGAGAACATCACGCAGCGCAGCGCCATGCGCTATGACCGCGCGGGTGACGACCACTATGACGTCGTGTCCGCGCTCATGAAGTCGCTGCGCGGCTCGGATCCGGATGCGGCGCTGCACTATCTGGCGCGCCTGTTGGAAGCGGGCGATCTGCCCAGCGCGTGCCGTCGGCTGATGGTGTGCGCCTGCGAGGATGTGGGCCTTGCCTACCCGCAGATCATCCCCATCGTCAAGGCGGCGGTGGATGCCGCCAACATGGTGGGTC
>OLPO01001159.1_pt1 | contig 18724 bp, 15 predicted proteins | sample 1672831 | NCBI WGS metagenome assembly OLPO01 (sample SAMEA3136728, study PRJEB25190) | human gut metagenome
ACACAGTTCCCGGACGGAAGCGCATATCATCAGTATCAGCCATTGACAAAGCAGGGTAATCTCGATGTCGGAAGCGGATTTAATGATGACCCGCTGTGGCTGATTGCGGCGGTTTCTGCATATCTGAAAGAGACCGGTGATTATGGTATTCTTGATGAGCCGGTACCATTTGACTGTAAGAAAGGTTCTGAAGTACCGCTGTTTGAACATCTGAACAAATCGTTCCATTATACAGCGACACATCTCGGACCGCACAAACTTCCGCTGATCGGAAGAGCTGACTGGAATGACTGCCTGAATCTGAACTGCTTCTCCAGTGAACCCGGTGAATCTTTCCAGACGACCGGACCATCCGAAGGACCGGTGGCAGAATCTGTATTTATTGCAGCAATGTTTGTTAAATATGGTAAAGAATTTAAAGAAATCTGTCTGCGTACAGGACATGAAGATCTTGCAAAAGAAGCAGAGAGTGCAGTAGCCGATATGTATCAGGCGGTTCTGGATGCAGGATGGGACGGAGAATGGTTCCTTCGCGCATATGATTCACAGTCTGCAAAAGTCGGATCAAAAGAATGTGAAGAAGGTAAAATTTATATTGAACCACAGGGATTCTGCGTAATGGCTGAAATCGGAAAAGAAGAAGGCCTTGCTGAGAAAGCGCTGGATTCCGTACATAAACATCTGGAAACGAAATATGGTATCATGATACTCCAGCCGGCATATACCAGATATCATCTGGAACTTGGTGAAATTTCTTCTTATCCGCCGGGATACAAAGAAAATGCCGGAATCTTCTGCCATAACAATCCGTGGATTTCTATTGCAGAAGCTGTACTCGGAAGAGGAGATCTTGCATTTGATGTTTACCGTAAGATCTGCCCGTCCTATATTGAAGAGATCAGTGATGTACATCGCACAGAACCATATATTTATTCACAGATGATAGCAGGTGCTGACGCAGCAAGATTCGGCGAGGCAAAGAACAGCTGGCTGACCGGAACGGCAGCCTGGACATTTGTTAACCTGTCACAGGCGCTTCTCGGAATCCAGCCGGAATATGATGGTCTTGTAGTGAATCCATGTCTGCCGAAAGCTTTTGGTGATCTGCAGATCAAACGCCGCTACAGAGATGCGGAATATTATATTGATATCCGCAAACCGGACGGTGTGGAAAAAGGTGTTGCCTGGATGGAAGTAGACGACGAAAAAATTGCCGGAAACCAGATTCCTCTGATCCCCGGCAAGAAAGAATACCATGTAACGGTACAGATGGGTTAATTATTTGTTCCCTGTGATGTGGTCATGGTGGAGGCAAGACTTTCCGGAAGGATGGTTCCTCCGCCGAGCACCATATCGTCATCATAAAGGACAGCAGCCTGTCCCGGAGTAACGGCTCTCTGTGGCTCATCGAAGGTGATCTTTATCAGGTCTTCTCCGATCTGCTCCACAGTTGCCGGCTGTTCCGGCTGACGGTAACGCGTTTTTACTTTACATTTGATCGGTGCATCGAGATGATCCCATGGAATCAGGTTGATGTCGTTGATATAACAATAATTGCTCATCAGATCCTGTTTTCCGCCGAGAATGACCTTGTTGGAATCCAGTGATTTGCCACAGACATAGAGAGATTCCGGTGCGGAAATACCGAGACCGCGGCGCTGGCCGATCGTGTAATGAATCTGGCCTTTATGTTTACCGAGAACTTTTCCCTCTTTATTTACAAAATCTCCCGGTTCGGATGACTGACCGGTATACTGTTCAATAAATGAAGCATAATCTCCGTCCGGCACGAAGCAGATATCCTGACTGTCCGGCTTATCAGCATTGATAAAGCCCTGCTCCTGTGCAATGTGGCGGATTTCTTTTTTTGTATAGCCGCCGAGTGGAAACAGAGTGTGTGCAAGCTGATCCTGTGTCATGGCATAAAGAACGTAGCTCTGGTCTTTCGTCGGATCAAGACCTTTTTTCAAAATGAAACGTCCGGTTTCCGGATCCTGCTCTCTGCGGGCATAATGGCCGCTTGCGATGTACTCACATCCGAGTTCTCTTGCCTTGTCAAGAAGTGCGGAAAATTTCAAAAAACGGTTACAGTCGATACATGGATTTGGTGTGCCTCCGTGAAGGTAGGTGTCTGCGAATTTGTCGATAACACTGTGACGGAATTCGTCGTGCATCGGGAAAACGTAGTAGAGCATGCCAAGTCTTGCGGCAACACTTCTTGCATCCTCAGTATCCGATGGTGTGCAGCAGGCACGATGCCCCGGGAAACTGCACTGTGGATTATCATAAAGCTTCAGAGTGGCACCGGCACAGTCATACCCGTTCTGGACCATCAGGTAGGCAGCTACGCTGGAATCAACTCCGCCGCTCATGGCGATCATTGCTTTTTTCTGCATATATTTTCTCCTGTTGTATAAATTTGTTTTATATTATATATGGTTTATATAGTTAGCTGCAAAATCTGCTTACAGGGGGAAATCCCCAAATAACCAGTATCATGGTATCATCATAGAAAAACAGTGTCAAGCAAGGAAAACAGAGTGTAAATAAAAAAATGAAAAAATGTGTTGACAGACAGAAAAAAGAGTAGTATATTAAACCTATCGGAAAGATAGGAAATAAAAACCGAGAGAAAACATTAAGGAGGAAGAATCATGTTTACAGAGAAATCAGTACAGAGAAATGTCATGTGTATGATGGATAAGGAAATGCGAATGGGTATGTACATGTGCATGTCTATGTTAAACTGTGCTTCAATGTATCGGAAACTTCCTGTGACATCAGAGGATCATGGCAGAGTGGTCTGAGGTGAGATGTCAAGAATGTGAATATAGATGTATCAACCAGATACAATTTAGATTACATGAACAGGAAATTCCGAGGGAGTTCCTGTTTTTTCTTTATCCAAAATCAGGCAGATAACGTCAGGATAACAGGAAATCCTGAACTTACAACTGAATATGGAAAAATAAAAAGTAATAAAAATAAATCAAATAAAAAATAATGGATGAGAATAAGAGAGGGAAATAATTATGAAAAACAGAAAATTTGTCACAGTATCACTTGCAGCAGCACTCGCAATCGGAACAATCACAGCAAACGGCGTACTTGTAAGTGCTGACGCAGAAAAAGGAACCATCAAAGTCGCAGCATCCGCAACACCACATGCAGAGATCCTTGAAGAAGCAAAACCAATCCTCGAAAAAGAAGGGTGGGATCTGGAAGTTACCGTATTTGATGACTATGTACAGCCAAACCTTGTAGTAGAGAGTGGTGATTTCGATGCAAACTATTTCCAGCATATTCCGTATCTTGACAACTTCAATGAAGAGCAGGGAACACATCTTGTAAATGCTGGCGGAATCCATTACGAGCCATTCGGAATCTATCCGGGAACAAAGAAAGCACTGGATGATCTGGAAGATGGCGATACCATTGCAGTTCCGAATGATACCACAAACGAAGCAAGAGCACTTCTTCTCCTTCAGGACAACGGAGTGATCACTCTGAAAGACGGAGCCGGACTGGAAGCAACCGTAAAAGACATCGAAGAAAATCCGAAAAACATCCAGATCGAGGAGCTGGAAGCTGCACAGGTTTCCCGTGTAAAAGATGAAGTTGCATTTGTTGTACTGAACGGAAACTATGCACTGCAGGCAGGATATTCCGTATCCAAAGATTCCATTGCACATGAGACATCTGATTCTGAAGCAGCAAAAACATATGTAAACATCATTGCAGTAAAAGAAGGTAATGAAGACAACGAAGCAGTCAAAGCTCTGGTAGATGTACTGAAATCTGACGAGATCAAAGATTACATTAATGAGACATATGACGGAGCAGTTGTACCTTTTGAAGAATCCACAGATGATGCAGATGCTGCCAAAGAAGAGACAGCAGACGACACAGCAGATACGGATGCAGCAGAGGATGCAGAATAAATAAAATTGTAACACAGGGACGGGAGGAAACAGGCGAATGGAACCGATGATACAAGTCGAAAACCTTTGTAAAAGTTTTTCTACGAAAAACGGAACCGTAGAGGCAGCCAGAAACATCAGTTTTTCCATTGAAAAAGGAGAGATCTTCGGCATAATCGGTCTCTCCGGTGCAGGTAAAAGTACACTGGTGCGATGTCTGAACCTGCTGGAAAGACCGACTTCAGGAAGTGTTTGGGTAAACGGTAAGAATCTTACGGAGCTTTCCGAAAGGAAGCTTCGTAAAGAACGACAGAATATCGGAATGATCTTCCAGCATTTCAATCTTCTGATGCAGAGAACAGCGCTTGACAATGTATGTTTTCCGATGGAAATTGTCGGAATCAGTAAGAAGGAAGCACGTAAAAAAGCTCTGGAGTATTTGAAGATTGTAGGGCTTGAGGAAAAAGCCCTTTCTTATCCGTCTCAGCTTTCCGGTGGACAGAAACAGCGCGTGGCAATTGCCCGTGTGCTTGCAAGTGATCCGGAAATCCTGCTTTGTGATGAGGCAACAAGTGCATTAGATCCCCAGACGACGAAATCCATCCTTGAGCTGATCAGGAAAATAAATAAAGAGTATGGAATCACAGTCGTTGTGATCACACACGAAATGAGTGTTGTACAAGAAATCTGTAACCGCGTGGCAGTACTGGAACGAGGAGTTCTGGTGGAATCCGGAACAGTTGAAGAACTTTTCCGAAGCCCGAAGACAGAAGCGGCCCGGAGACTGGTATTCAGCGGACGTGCACAGATTCAGAAAATGAACGGCAAGCGTCTGGTACGTGTAACGTTTAAAGATAAGTCGTCTTTTGAACCGGTGATTGCAAATCTGGTTCTGACTTATCGAACACCGGTCAATATCCTGTATGCAGATACTAAGAATATTGGCGGAACCGCAGAGGGCGAAATGATTCTGCAGCTTCCCGAGATCGAGGAAACAGCAGAAAAAATGATCGAATATCTGCGGGAAACAAATATGGGAGTAGAGGAGTTGAGTTCTGATGTGGGATAATGCAACAATTACAATGCTTCTGGAAGGAACCAGAGATACTTTATATATGACACTTGTGTCCACTTTTTTCGGATACGTACTTGGCCTGCCGCTGGGAATCCTCCTCGCAGTGACAGACAAAGAAGGTATCCACCCGAATTCAGCTGTTTATAAAGTTCTGGATGTGATCGTGAATATTCTCAGAAGTATTCCGTTCCTGATTCTCCTCATTCTCGTCATTCCGCTTACGAGACTGTTGGTGGGCAAGACGTATGGATCTACCGCAACGATCGTACCACTTGTGATTGCTGCCGCACCGTTTGTCGCACGTATGGTAGAGTCCTCACTTAAGGAAGTTGATCCGGGTGTGATTGAGGCGGCTGTCAGCATGGGCGCCGGAACACGGACGATCATCTGGAAAGTACTTCTTGCTGAATCCAGAACTTCCCTTCTGGTTGGTGTGACGATCGCAGTAGGAACGATCCTGGGCTATTCTGCAATGGCAGGAACTGTCGGCGGAGGCGGACTTGGTGATATCGCGATACGTTATGGATATTACCGTTACCAGACAGACATCATGATCGTGACGATTGTTATTTTGGTAGTTCTCGTACAGATTCTTCAGGGACTGGGCATGATGCTTTCAAGAAAGCTTGATAAAAGAAAAGCGTAATGATTATTTTAGAAATTTTATACTTTTATTAGAAAAAGGACAAAAATTTCTCACATTTATATTGTATGATGTACTTGTCTTAAAGGAACAGCCCTTTAAGATCTCCGGTAACACTTCAAATGCCGGAAGAGTTGCCGGAACTCTTTCCTTTCCCTAAAAATAAAACAGAACACGAAAACTCAACAGCCGCCACCTGACAAGAAACGTCGGGAGGGCGGCTGCTTTCGTTATGTCTGTATAGTATCTATATTATGTATATTTGTAGTGGGTTTGTAGCCAGACATGATATCACTTTATCCGCGGTAGCGGTTAAAACAGGAATAGATTTCCTGGATTCTCGGAACTGCATACCCACATGGAAGGGAAGAACCTTCTGCAAATGCGGAAAGGCCCTTCTTTTGTAATTCTTTGGACAGCAGCTGAACGATTTCAGAGACAGTACGCTGTCCGTCGACCAGATTTTCTATAGCATATTTCAGTATCAGACCGAGAGCAGCTGTCTGCTCAGTATCTACAATCTGTTCGATGCAGCGCAGATCAACGTTCTCGTGTCCGAGAAGAAATCCATCTTTTCCATGTACTTTTATTTTCAGGCGTTCCGGTTTATCGGTTCCACGTCCATGGCTTCGAATACCGGGCGATTTTTTGGACAGTATCCGATGACTCTGGGGCATGGAAAATGCAGGTGCTTTTTCTGCGGTCAGAGGATATTTTTCACAAAGCGCACGGACTTTTGTGGAAATGTCCACAGGATGATAAGAATCCATCTGGATAACCGTATCGGCAATGTGGAAAAATGCACCAGAGCTTCCAGCTACCAGAATTGTGGAAATCCCGGCTTTTTCATAGAGATCTCCGGCACGTTCCAGAAACGGAGTGATCGGTTCTTTTTCACGGGAGATGACTTCCTGCATGAAGGTATCGCGTACCATAAAATTAGTCGCGGAGGTATCTTCATCCAGCAGGAAAACTTTGCTTCCGGCCTCGATTCCCTCTACGATACCGGCTGCCTGAGAAGTACTTCCGCTGGCATCTTCCGTAGAAAAACAACGAGTGTCTTTTTTATTTGGAAGATCATTAATAAAAAGTGAAATATCTACATTGCGGATAAATCGTCCGTCCTCGGAGCGAAGCTTTAAAGCGTTGGCATCCGTGATGACATATTCTCGTCCGTCACCGGCAATGTGATTGTATACACCGAGTTCCAGCGCATTCAGAAGCGTGGACTTGCCGTGATAACCGCCACCAACGATCAGGGTGATTCCGGCGGGAATGCCCATACCGTAGATTGTTCCTTCATGTGGAAGTTCCATGGATACACGAAGAGATTGCGGTGACATAAATGGGACAGAATCCTTAAGAGGGCGGGAAGAAATACCGCTTTCTCTCGGAAGGACAGAGTGATCCGCCACGAAAGCAACAAGATTTTTTTTCTTCAGCTGTGAGCGAATCGAATCCTGATCCTCGGCAAGGAAGATTGCCTGTTCCAAGTTCCTGTGATCGGTGTTTTTATAGAAAAATGCCTTTTCAATACAGACCGGGAGAAAATCAAAGAGGATTTTTTCCAGTTCTGTGGCATTAATGGTACGCCCGTTTGCCGGGAATCCAATAAAAAATCGCGCGGTGATTTCTTTGTCCGTAATTTCGCAGGCGGAACGTGAAAGCACTTCCTGTCCGCAGTGGCTGACGGAGATGAGACCGCTTTTGCCCGAACCTTTTGCACGGAAAGTGTAGCGGCTGACCTGAGCTTCGAACTGACGGGTCAGATAATCTGCAAGTGTCACACGTGTAAGCGTATCTTTATAATAAGTGGCTGGAAAGCCTGCGGTTTTGTGACTGAGCCTGATACGGATATGTGAAGGTGACGCAAAAGGGTCCCCCTGTACATGGTCAATATGAAGAATGAAATCCCTGAACTGATAGCTGCCTTTCAGGGATTTGTAAGCAGGATAACTTTTGTGGTGGATCGCCTGAAGCTGTGTTTTTAAATCAGATGCGTTCTGCATGAAAAGACTCCTTTTATGAAAAATTTGTGATATATTTACAGATTTAAAGTACATTTAAAGTTTGACTGTAACTATAAAAATAACGTAATTGTTCAGTACCTTCTACCTGCTGAATATTTACAAAATAACTTAAATTATTATAATTCGCAAATACGAAAAAAGGCAAGCAGTTCGGGACATAATAAACAGCAGAAATTATAAAAAAAGTCTTTTATACCTCTTATATCTTTATTAAGAATTCGGAAGTATGTAGAAATAAGGAAAATACTGGGGTATAATGTTGGAAGAATTTTGAAAATCAAACGAAAGGTGGTTATATCTATTATGGAAAGAAGAAATGCATGGCTCTCTTATAAGGAAGCAGATGAGAAAGCACTGGAAAAGCTGGCAAAGGATTATCGCACATTTCTGGATAACGGCAAGACCGAGCGTGAATGTGTAAGCGAACTGTCCAAAGAAGCTGAGGCAGCCGGTTACGTATCGTTGGATAAAAAACTTGCTTCCGGTGAGAAGATACAGACAGGAGATAAAATTTATGCAGTCGGCATGAAAAAGATCATGGTACTGTTCCATATTGGAGAGGAACCGATGGAAAAGGGTATGAACATTCTGGGTGCACACATCGACTCTCCTCGTCTTGATGTAAAACAGAATCCTTTATATGAAGATACAGATCTCGCATATCTTGATACCCATTATTATGGTGGTGTAAAGAAATATCACTGGGTTGCACTGCCGCTCGCAATCCATGGTGTGATTGTCAAAAAAGATGGTACTGTGGTCAATGTGACAGTTGGTGAAGATGAGGATGATCCGGTCGTATACATCACTGATCTTCTGATCCATCTTGCAGGCAAGCAGCTTCAGAAAAAAGCAGCAGAAGTAATTGAGGGCGAGAATCTTGATATTCTGATCGGCAGCAGACCGCTCAAAGATGAAAAAGATGAGACGAAAAAAGAAGCAGTCAAAAACAATGTACTTCGCATTCTGAAAGAGAAATATGATATAGAGGAAGAAGATTTCCTTTCTGCAGAGCTTGAGATCGTTCCGGCAGGAAAAGCCCGTGACTGTGGCTTTGACCGCAGTATGGTTGCAGCATACGGACAGGATGATCGCGTATGCGCATACACTTCTTTCGTTGCGCTGATGGAAATGGAAGCACCGAAACGCACAAGCTGCTGTCTTCTGACGGATAAAGAGGAGATTGGAAGCGTCGGCGCAACCGGCATGCAGTCTAAATTCTTTGAGAATACAGTTGCAGAACTTCTTGGGGGAATGGGATGCTATTCTGACCTTGCACTTCGCAGAACACTCAGTAATTCCTTTATGCTTTCTTCCGATGTAAGCGCAGGCTATGACCCGGCTTACGGAGAGTGTTTCGAAAAGAAAAATGCAGCATACCTTGGCCGTGGTATCGTTCTTAATAAATTTACAGGAGCAAGAGGAAAATCCGGTTCCAACGATGCGAATGCAGAATATGTGGCAAAAGTACGCAAAGTTTTTGATGACAGTGAAGTTGCATTCCAGACCGCAGAACTTGGTAAAGTTGATGTCGGTGGCGGCGGAACGATTGCTTATATCGCGGCACTTTACGGTATGAATGTCATTGACAGTGGTGTGGCTGTTCTGAGCATGCATGCACCATGGGAAGTGACAAGCAAGGCCGACATTTATGAGGCTAAAAAAGCATATAAAGCATTTCTTGAAAATGCATAAAAGCTGACAGCAGAGGAGAACAAAAATGGATGATACGTTAATCAAAGTAGAGGATTTGTGCAAGATTTACAATCCCGGCGAAAACGAAGTGCGGGCACTGGATCATGTCAGCCTCGAAATTAAGAAGGGAGAACTGGTGGCAATTATTGGACAGTCCGGATCAGGCAAATCGACATTTATGAATATGCTCGGCTGTCTGGATGTGCCGACATCCGGTAAATATTATCTGAATGGAACGGACGTGTCCGAAATGTCGGACAATGAATTGTCTGAGGTTCGAAACCGTGAGATCGGATTTATCTTTCAGGGGTTCAATCTGATTGCGAATCTGAATGCGATTGAAAATGTAGAACTGCCGCTGATATATCGAGGCATTGATCGTAAGACAAGACACCAGCTGGCAATCGATTCTCTGAAAATGGTCGGACTTGAGAAACGTATGGACCATAAACCGAGTGAGATGTCAGGAGGACAGCAGCAGCGTGTGGCGATCGCAAGGGCGATTGCCGCGCAGCCGCCGGTCATTCTCGCGGATGAACCGACGGGAAATCTGGACTCTGCCTCAAGCAGGGAAATACTCGGAATTCTCAAAAAGATGCACAAAACAGGAAGAACGGTTATCCTGATCACACATGATAATGGGATCGCTGCACAGGCAAGACGTGTCGTGCGGATCATGGATGGCAAAATAGAATCGGATACGATCAACCCGGACTTTGATCAGGAGGCAGCTGAATGAAAGTAAATGGCAGGAAGAAAAAATCAAAAAAGAAGCTTGTGATCGGAGTCGGTGTGCTGGCAGTTGCTGCGGTGGCAGGAGCCAATATTTATGGAAGCAGAAATGCAGCTGAAAATGTAATTCCACAGGTTGAAGTGGTAAAAGCTGTCCGCGATAATGTGCAGCAAACAGTGGAGACCAGTGGAATAGTCGTAAGTGAAGAACAGAAGACTTATTTTTCACCGGTCAATGCGAAAGTTGATGTAGCCGATGTCAAAGAAGGTGAAATGGTAAAAGCAGGGACAAAGCTGGTCGAGTTCGACCAGAAAGATCTTGAGCGCGAAGAAAAGAAAGCGGAGCTGAATGTCAAAAGTGGAAAGCTCGACATGCAGAATACTCTGAATAAATCAGCCGAAGCAGTGCAAAAACAGCAGAATGCACAGGGAAATGCCGCGACTCTGAAACAGCAGGTAGCTGCCCAGGAAGATTACATAGCAAATATAAAAGCAAGGATTTCTCAGGCAAATACAAATGCACAGGCTGCGGCAGCGCAGGCAGCAGCACAAAAAGAAGCAGATGCGATAGCTGCACAGGCGGCGCAGGCAGAGGCTGCTCAGAAAGCATATGCGGCAGCGCAGAAGAAATATCAGAATGAGACACTGCCGGCATATCAGACGCAGCTGAATACGCTTGCTGATGAAATGAATCAGGCACAGACTACATACAATCAGACAGAAACAGATTATCAGATGGCATTCCAGACATGGAGCAGTGAGCAGAGTGATGAGAATGCCGCGGCTTTAGACGTGGCGGAGAGTGCCAGAAACGATGCGCAGATTGCATATCAGAATGCAAAAAGTGCCTACGAAGACTACAAGACGCAGAAACCGACGGCACCTACGATGAATGATGTAAACGGCGGAAGTACTTCAGAAGGAAGTGCGGCGGACAGCATTTTCTCAGATTCTTCGGAGTCCGTTACGAATAACAGTTCAGACACGACTGTGACGGCAGATACTTCTGCGCTGGAAGCTGAACTTGAAAAAGCAAGCAACACACTTGCCGAACTGCAGTCCAGACTGTCTTCACAGCAGGCGGTTGCAGAGTCCGATCCATCGGCAGTTACCGCTGAAGAAAAAGAAAAGATGGAAATCACAAACAATCTTTCCGAACTGGATCAGATGTCCGCACAGGAACTTGTTGAGGCAGCGAAAAAGGGTATTAAAGCGGACTTTAACGGAGTTATCACAAAAGTTTCTGTAGTAGAAGGAGCAACGACAGCTCTTGGAACAGAGCTTTTTACATTACAGAATACAGATAAAGTGGATGTGAACGTCAATGTTTCCAAATATGATTATGACAAGGTAAAAGAAGGACAGAGTGCGGAAATCACGCTGGCAGGAAAAACATATGAAGGTGAAGTGACAAATATCAGTCATATAGCAACACAGAATGAAAAAGGTGCTTCACTGATCTCAGCAGATGTCCGTATCAAAAATCCGGATGAAGACATCTTCTTTGGTGTAGATGCAAAAGTTACGATCCACGCAGAGGAGGCAGATGATGTTGTAGTACTTCCAGCGGAGGTTGTCAATATCGGAAAGACCGGTTCGTTCTGCTATGTGATCGAAAATGGTGTCATTACCAAAAAAGATATTACGACAGGTATCAGTTCAGATGAATATGTAGAGGTGCTTGACGGTATTCAGGAGGGGGATGAGGTCATTCGTGATCTTGGTTCTCTCGAAGAAGGAATGCAGGCAGAACCTGTAGATGCATCCGGAGATGCCGGAAGTGTAGATGCCGGAGCTTTGGAAGGCAGTGATTCAGAGGCTGCGGTGGCCGAAACAGAAGAAGGTGTCTGATGGGCGGTTTATTTGAATATGTAAAAATGGCGGTTCAGAATATCCGTGCGAACAAAGGTCGGTCTTTCCTTACGATGCTTGGCATCATCATCGGTATTGCATCTGTTATTGCAATCGTATCGATCGGTGAGGGCACGAAGAATCAGATGAACAGCGAGATTGACGGCATCGGTTCAGGGCTGATCGCTATTGACGTCAGCAGTGAGGCCATGACAGAAGATGAATGGATCACACCGGATGATGTGCAGGAGATTCGTAAGCTTGATACAGTAGGCGGTGTCAGTGTTTCTAATAATTATGATGGTGAAACGGTGACCGGTAAGGGGAACTTTTCAATCATGCTGACAGGAGAAGGTCCGGATGCCAAGATGATCAATAATTCAGAAATGAAATACGGCAGTTATTTTGGCGAAGCAGAGATTGAAGAAGGCAAAAATGTCTGTGTGATTTCGGATGCAGATGCCAAAAAGCTGTTTGGTACAGATGATGTTGTTGGCATGAGCCTTGATATTACATGCTATGATTCATCAAAATCATTTCGTATTATAGGTGTCACCACACAGAAAGAAAATGGAACTTTCGTCAATTATACATATGATGGAATGCCGGTTACGGTAAATGTTCCGTATTCTTCTATGGACGATCTGGTGGGCGGAACTGATGAGTTTTATTCCATTACTGTGGTTCAGGCAGATAAGACCCTGGATTCACAGATCGTTGCAAATCAGGTAGTGCATGTTCTGGAGAAGCGCCATCAGTGTGCCGGAGAAGATTATTTCCAGGTGCAGAGCTTTCAGGATGTGCTGCAGTCGATGAATGAAATGCTTGGTATGGTAACTGCGTTTATTTCATTTGTTGCAGGAATTTCACTTCTTGTAGGTGGAATCGGTGTTATGAATATTATGTTGGTTTCTGTTACAGAAAGAACAAGAGAGATAGGTATCCGTAAGTCTCTGGGCGCAAAGACTTCTTCTATTATGATGCAGTTTCTGGCCGAAGCCGCTATTTTGACAGTTATGGGCGGAGTGATCGGCATCATTCTCGGAATCCTTGCAGCACATGGAATCTGTTCGGTCATGAGCGGAAGTATGGGAATGACGATCAGCCCGGGAATCAGCCTGACGGTAATTCTTGCGGCAACACTGTTTTCCTGTGCGGTAGGTGTATTCTTCGGAATTTATCCGGCGAAGAAAGCGGCGCGGCTGAGCCCGATAGAAGCTTTACGTAGGAATTGATTTGAATGGTTTTATAAAGTAAAAATGGCTTTGTGGTATTCTTTTATAAGGAATATTGCAGAGCTTTTTTTATTTTAAGGTCTAATTAAAGTTAATTCACACTATCACCTTTTTTCTGTCACAAAGGGAACACAGCTTTTCTTTATAGTATTACCTGTAAACAACAAAAATAGAAATAAAACCGGTGCAAAACCGATATAAAGAAAGGATATGATTTAACATGAAACGTAAATACGCAGCGATGATTCTGGGACTGACAATGGCACTTACATCTGCAAATCTTGCTTATGCGGCAGACAGCAGTGATACAGCAACCGAGGCAGCTGCCGATACGACAGAGGAGGCTTCTGATACAACGGAGACGGCAAATGGTACTACTTCTGATGCTGAAACAACAGATGATTCTACGGAGAGTACAGAAGTTTATGGTGAGGTTACAGAAGTCGGAACAGACAGCATTACGATCAATGTTGGAACGATGAAAGAAGGACAGGCGCCGCAGGACGGTGAGAAACCAGATGGAGAAGCACCGGAGAAACCGGACGGAGAGGCACCAGATGGCGCAAGGCCGGAAGAGGCAAAGGATGACAGCAAGGATTCAGAAGATACAGACGCAGACAGTAAAGATGAAAAATCCGATGAGGCCGATTCCGAAGATACAGATTCTAAAGATGATGAGAAGACAGATGAGGCTGGAGATACAGATTCCAAGGACGCAGATGCAAAAGATGATACAAAGGAGCCTCAGAAAGATGGAGAAGCACCGTCTATGCTGGATTTGACAGGTGAATCTCAGGATATCAAAGTAACAGATACAACAACTTATGAGAAACAGGCTGCACCGGAGAAACCGGACGGGGAAGCACCAGATGGTGAGAAGCCGGAAGATGCAAAAGATGACAACTCAGATGAGAAAACGGATGCAGATGACAAAGATGCCGATTCAACAGACACAGAGGCAACTACCGATGATTCTAAGGCAGACGGACAGGCACCGGAAATGCAGACAGAATCTATCGCTCTGACAGATATTCAGGTAGGTGACACGATCAAAGTGACACTCGATGCAGATGGAAATGCAACTGCAGTAGTCGTTATGAATGCAGGTGCGCCGGAAGAACCAGGAGCTCAGGATGGTAAAGATGGTGACGCGAAGGATGCTGATTCAAAGGATGCCAAATCTGATGAATCCAGCGAGGCTTCTGATGCAGGCAGCACCGACAGTACGGCGGATGGCGAGTAAATAAAATATAGGAAAGTGTAAGTGAAAAGCAATAACGAATCTGGATTAAGAGACCTGACAAGGCTTCCGTAGATTTCGTTTGCACTAATTATGGCGGTAATCATGCTGTTTGAGCTCAGACAGGAGCGAGTTTATGATTACAGCCATTAATAAATGGGCGAACGAAATTCGGAAACGCAGTCCGTCTCAAAAGACAGATTCGTTATTTGTTTTCACGGATTTTTCCTATATTTATTTAGTTACACATATGACATGCTTCACACGCGGACGGTGCGGTCGCACAGCCGCCGAGCGCAGTTTCGCGCAGTTCAGCCGGAAGCTTTTTGCCGACGGTGTACATGACGTTGATCATTTCATCGAGCGGAATCAGCTGTGTGATTCCGGCAAGCGCCATTTCTGCGGCAACGAGGGCATTTGCAACACCGGTGGCATTGCGGTTTTGGCATGGATATTCGACAAGACCGCCGACCGGGTCACAGACCAGTCCGAGCATATTCATGAGAACAGTAGAAGCCGCATAGGTGCATTGTTTTGGAGTGCCACCCAGTAATTCCGTAACAGCAGAAGCAGCCATGGCAGCAGCAATTCCGGTCTCTGCCTGGCAGCCGCCGACAGCGCCTGCGACTGTGGCATTTCTCATTGCAAGATAACCAATCGCACCGGCATTAAAAAGTGCCTGCTGAATCTGTTCATCAGAAAAATGATAATGTTTCTGGACAGCCAGAAGAAGTCCCGGTACGATTCCGGCAGAGCCTGCAGTAGGAGAGGCAACAATCAGTCCCATGGAAGCATTTGTTTCAAGTGTAGCCATGGCATAAGTGATTGCATCGTCCAGAAGGTTTCCGCAGATACTTTTGCCGGAAATCTGATGAAGAGAGAGTTTTTTTGCTTCGCCACCGATCAGGCCGCCCATAGATTTGACTGGTTTTTCAATCGGTGAAAAAGCAGCGTCTTTCATAATTTCCAGTACACGTGCCATACGTGCATCTACATCTTTGGCAGTTGTTTCTCCGAGGATAATCTCACGTTGACGCATAATTTCAGAAATCGGAAGATTTTTTTCCGTACATAATGTCAGAAGTTCTACAGCATTTTTAAATTCTTTCATGATTTTCCCTCCTTACATCTGCACGATCATAACTTCGTGGATATTCTGGTTCAAACGAATCGTATCGTCGATATCCTCCGGAAGATGTCCGTCTGATTCTACGATCGTATAAGCTATTTCACCTTTGGACTCGCGGAAAAGACGCATAAAGGCGATATTGACGTTGCGGTCGCTGAGGCATTTGGTGATGTATGCCACAACTCCAGGCTTGTCCTGATGAGTTACGATTACAGCACTGTATTCGCCGGTGAAATCAACCTGTACGGAATTAATCTTTACGATGCGTACTTTGCCACCGCCGAGTGATTCTCCGCGGACAGTCATTTCCTGATTTTTTTCGTTGATCATATGGATATCAACTGTATTTGGGTGCACATCCGTCTCGATTTCATTTGGCGTGAATGAAAAGGCAAGTCCCTTCTGATCTGCAATATCGAAAGAATTTCGGATACGCATATCATCCGTGGAAAATCCCATGATACCACCGAGCAGGGCACGGTCTGTTCCGTGGCCTTTGTAGGTGCGGGCAAAAGAGCCGTAAAGAATAAATTCTACTTTTTTCAGAGGCCCATTGATCATTTTCTGCGCAAGAAAACCAATGCGGGCAGCACCGGCTGTGTGGGAGCTGGACGGGCCGATCATATTTGGCCCCATGACATCGAATACACTGATAAAAGACATGTTCGTTCTCCTTAAAATTTGTATAAAAATAGTGTTTACATTTATGCAAAAAAATACAATTGATGTCCTTGTGATTGTATTGTATCATTCCCTGAAGAAGGAAGCAAATTTATTAAAAGGAAAGCAGCAGAATAGAATATATAAAACTGTTTAAAATAAAAAATAAAAAAATTTGAAAAAAGGTGTTGACAAATTGCTTTATTTACAGTAGAATACATTTTGTTGTGAGCGACAAGTACTTGCAAATTAATAAAATGTGCGTTTAGCTCAGCTGGATAGAGCGTTTGGCTACGGACCAAAAGGTCGGGGGTTCGAATCCTCTAACGCACGTCATATAAAAAATGGGACAGGACATAAAGTCTTGTCCCATTTTTTATTCGAGTCCAGTCGGACTCGAACGGGTTCGATCTACATTTCATTTCGGTCGTTGCTAAACGCGTGCCACCGGCACGCAGCAACCTCTAACGCACGCTTCGACGAAAGGCTGGAAACCTTGAAAATCAATGGTTTCCGGCTTTTTTTGTGTTTGTGAATTTGAGTTCGAACCTGTGACTTCCTGTGACAAGGAAAATTTGGGTGAAATCAGCTGGCAAATGCCTTTTCCATGATACTCAGACTTTCCTCAGGAGTCAGTGGATTGTATATATACCCCAATGTTGTTGCGGTGTTGCTGTGACCGAGGCAGGCACGAATCTGATCAAGAGGAAGACCAGCAGCATTCAGGCGACTTGCATAAGTCTTTCTCAGCTTGTGGCTGCGTTTTACATCTGTACTGATGTGTTTGCAGGCATATTCCAGCATACTGTTAATTGATCGCAGGTTCAGGTATTTGCTGCCATAGCCAAATATAAAATCATCAGGTTTGGCGTCAGGAGCATTTGCTTTTAATAATTTGAAAATCTCCTGGGCTTTATGGACAACTGGAATGACACGCTCTGTGTGGGTCTTTGTATGATCAAGCAGTACATACACGCCCTTTCTGCCTTCCTGACCAGGAAGAATAACAATCTGTCCGGAAGCCTTATAAACGTTGTAATAAGGATTACTCAGTTCAGTGGCATCCATATGTACCATTTCCTGTACAATCGATATTTTCCATTTCTTCATGTCCAGATCTCGCCATCGAAGCGCACACAATTCTCCGGCACGCAAGCCCATCAAAAAATTGCAAACGATGGACAAAAAGCGCGCTTCGTGTTTTTTGTTGTATGATTTCCACAGATCTTCGATAATTTGCTGATATTCGTCGGTGTTATAAACCTGTGTATCGCTAGATGGTTTGGAAACCTGACGAAATTTGACAGTTATCCTGAGTTCTGGAAATGGGTTAGTGACAATATATCCATGGTCTTTGGCATACTCGAACATCTGCTTTGGAATGGTTTTTATCGTCTGCCAGGTGTGACTGGATAAATTATATTTTTTGATCAGCTGATTTGCCCAAGAATTGATATCTGAGATCTTTATTTCCTGTAAAGGAATCTGAAAGAAATCAGTGCCATCAAAAAATCTTTTCCAGTGTTTTCTGTGAGCACAGATAGTGTTAGGACTGTCGGTGATTGTTCTTTTGTAGTCCAGCCATTCTTCGAAAATATCCTGCAGGCAAGTGGAAGTGGATTCTAGATAGTATGGCTTTAATGCGTCCAACAATTCACCGTAAGTTTTCCGCTGAATACGCTTGTTATAATCCTGCGGATTGGCAGTGTACCAGGCATCTCTTTTCTCGTTATATAAGATTGCGTATTTGTGAAGTTTTTCTACTTTTTTTCTGGTTAGCATTTTTTCAATATCCGCTACCGTTTCCTCATCAATTGTACCATCGATAAAAAGATTTTCCAGTCTTGATTTTTTTACTTCAGTCTGCATAGTTCATCACCTTTTTATCTTTAATATGTTATTTTAAGATGCAGGGTGTCTGAAAAAGGAAGGTGCTTTTTAATTGTATAAATTTGTAGTAAATTTAGTTGAAATTTGGAACTCAAAAGTATATAATGTATTTATGGAACTCAAAAGTTGGGAGGTGAAATTAAATTGAGTCCACGCACTGGCAGACCGACAGATGCGTTGAAAAATCATGATCTGAAAGTGAGAGTAGATGATAAGCTCTATGATCGATTGCTCAGATATGCAGATGATAATAACATTACTAAAGCTGAAGCAATAAGACGTGTATTAGATGAGCATTTGCCGAAAAATTAAAAACCAGTCCAACTGCCCTGACAAGATAGTGAACTGGTTTATATGGGTCTGCCACAGGAGGTTCCCTGCAGCTAAATCTGATTATAGCACCGTGGGGAGGCTTCTGGCAACTTATTAACTGCTGCCGGAGAAAAAATCTGACAGTTGTTTGTTATATTTTTCAGATTACTACCAGATTGATTTTAATTCCCATATTGTTACTTCTTATGTTAATCTATCATAAAACTCTTCAGATTTCGATCTGGAAATCCAGTAGCATTTTTCTGGCAGTCTGTGCAGTTTTTGCGTGCGTAAAAAGTCTGTCCAGGGCAG
>OLPO01001162.1_pt1 | contig 18710 bp, 11 predicted proteins | sample 1672831 | NCBI WGS metagenome assembly OLPO01 (sample SAMEA3136728, study PRJEB25190) | human gut metagenome
ACTGCGGTGCAGTCCGTGGGAGGGTAGGCCGTTCCGCTCATGCAGGGCGTTTGCCAAACAAATTTGAGCACTGGCTCAAAGGTTTTGAAAAGTCCTTGCATTGTTAATTCAGTTCTGGGATAATTCAAATCCGTGACATATGGGAGATTGGCGCAGCGGGAGCGCAGTTGCCTTACAAGCAAACGGTCACAGGTTCAAATCCTGTATCTCCCACCATTAATTACATGCCACGCTTGCGTGGCATTTTTTATTCGGGCGTTTAGCTCAGCGGGAGAGCACTTCCTTCACACGGAAGGGGTCATCGGTTCAATCCCGGTAACGCCCACCACATTTTTAAGGGTTCGCCTACGGCGAACCCTTTTTTCGTATGAGGCGTGATGATTCGTATGAGGCGTGATGGCGCTGCGCGAGGCTCTAGCGGCGCAGCTGCCTCTCTAAGCCCGCTGGACGCACGAAGTGCGCCTGGCGCGTGCTTTTGTGGCATCTGCACTCACCAGAGCCTCGCTCGCTGACTTATTGGCGGATGCCTGGAGTCTGTTAACGCCCTTCAGGCGTTTGACGAGTTCGCTTTGCTTCTCGCCTTTGAATCGGCAGCCTTCGTGGACCCGCCTTGTCCCACCTGAAGGCGGAACGAGGCTATTCCTGTTTGTTGTGGGATAGAAGCGACGGACTAGGGAATTAGTTGGCTAGACAAAATTGCTCGGGGGGGGGGCAGGATTCCAGGCCGTTTTCCTGGGCGTAGGTGTGGCGCCATGCGTCGAGTGCTTCGTAGAGGCCTGCAAGGTCGTAGCGATCGTTCTGGCGGGCAGTTATGCCTTCGGTTGCTAGGCGCAGCAGCTCAGCGCATTCGGGCGCTACTTCACATGCTGCGGGGGCTTCCTTCGTCTTCACCAGATAGGGTGACTTATCGATTCGCGCTGCCAGGCCATAAGGGGTTTTCCCAGCAATCATCATGTACAAGATGCTGCAGAGGGCGTAGGTGTCTATCGTCTCGGAGTAGCGCTTGGCTTCTATGCCCTCCACGTCTCGGGTGAGCATCTCGGGGGCAGCGTATTCTGCGGTTCCGAAACGCCATATGCCATGATCTGTCGTTTGATAGGGTGATTCAGCCGTCCGATACACGGCGCTTCCCATGTCAACCAAACGAAGGTCGTATATCGCTTTCTTCAGCTGTGCATCCAGGCTGTCTTTTTCGGTCCTGATTATGATGTTGCGCGGAGAAAGGTCGCGGTGGACGAAGGTCCCGTCAAGGCAGCGTGCGTTGAGAAGGATTGCCGTTGCGGTTTGGATTATCGTTGCTGCAACATACGGTGCGATTCCTTGACCCTTCCCATTGTGGGGAAGCAGGCTAAGGGCATTGGCGAGCGTTATGCCTTCGATGTATTCAGTAACCATGATTGGGCAGTTGTCCGCCTGGCCCAATCCGTACACCTTGGGGAATCCTTTGATATTCGACACGGCTAGCGTATTTCGATACTCGTCAAGAAGCAACTGGCGCTGCGCCTTTTCAATGCAGGCGCGGTCGGCAGAGGGGCTGTCTTCCAAGGAGGAGCCTGGCGCGTTGCGCTTAAGGAACAAAGGCGATTTCAGGGCATAGCGCTCTTCTGAGGCGTTAAGGGCCGCGCGAAATGCGCCGCTATTTTCTTTGCTTGCAAGTAGGAAAGTGCTGAACTTGCGCTGCATGTCTGCTGCTGAGGCACCTGGCTCTATGGATGAGGGGATAAAGCTATCGAGTGAAATAACCTCAATGTGCTTTTCGGTTGATGCATGGGCAGCGAAACCGGTGTCGGCTTGCTTCAATGCGCTCCTCCTCTTCCTTATAACGCCATCAAATGATGCTCGTATGAGACGAGGGTTATTTGTTGCGCAACAACGCAATCGGCCACGGGCTTTCTTGCTTTAGTGAGCAGCAGGGAATGGAAGCTGATAATAGGTTGTGCTTGCCTGGTCGGCGTTCTGGGCATTCGACTTGGCTTTTGCGGCAATCTGCATAACAAGGAACTGGGTTGTGGCGCCAAGGCACAGCATATCGCCTGGATTGATCCGGGCGGGTGGATACGACTTCTTTTCCTTGTCGTTGTCGCGTGGCTCGATAACGGAAACGCTTTTGTCGACACCTGAAATCAGGCTGGTGCCGTTGGTAGAGCCAAGGCCCTGCGCAAACCAGGCATCGCCATGTTTGAACACTTTCAGATGCTTACGCGATACATCGATGCCCACATCGTTGATACCGTTCTTCCCTGTGGCCAGAAGGCCGATAAGCGTGCCTTCCTTGGCGGTTGAAAGTGGATACACCGAGGAACGGGCGATGCCGTTGTCGATGCGGATAAGGCCGAGCTGCTGATGCTTCGTGGGGCCTTTCATCATAGGCTCTGAACCTGCGAGCTCCGGCTTCAGCGTGGTGAAGGTGAAGGCAAGCTTCTGCTCCATGAAGCTGCGGGTGCTTTTAACCGCGGTGTCGGGATCGGCTAGGCAGCCGCATACCAGGAAAAGCAAAAGCAGGAGCACCGCTTTATCGGCTTGCTGCGAAAACGGAGCGGCGTTGATGCGTCGCACGGCGTTATGGTACAGGTTGCCGTCGAGCGAGTACTGGGCCAAGAGCGCCGCCATAGCTTCTGCGGCTTCGCCGCCGTAGTGCGCGGCAACCTCTTCATGCGCTGTGGCGGTTGCCAAGTTGGAGACGATTTTCCCGGTAAGCGTCTGCGCGCTTTGGGAAAAGTCGGCGAAAAACTCAGGGTGAACCTGAGAAGGGGCCGCATGCACAATCTGGCGCGAAAGGAACGTACGCTCGTTGATCCTGTCGCGCGGGGCGGCACCGCCGTAGTTGGCTTTATCGGTGAGTAATTCCTTCGCTGCTTCTTTATTAGTGATGCCGCCGAACATGCGGAGGTCGGCAAACATGTAAGAGCTTGGGGTTTCTTCCATTGTGCGGCCTCGCTTCCTGGAGTATGTGGGCGGTGATGCATGCGATGAAATGCAATGCGATGGGGCTGTAAGTGAATTCTATCGTAGAAAAGCGAGGTCAAACGTTTGTTTTTGGGAATGGACCCGTTCATTTTGCGGGGGGGGTGAATCGTATGGAGAACAGCTGCTGAGCAGCTCCTTTGCCAATGTTGCGCAACAAAAAGCCTGGTAACTGGAATTGAATGGTGAATACAGAAAAAGACAACCAGGCCTGACCTTGCAGGCAGGCACATGCAGAATGAAAAGGAGACTTAATGGAGAACTCACGTTCTAAGAAAGCGGTTGCAGCAAGCTTGAGCTTGGCACTCGCTCTCGGCAGCGTGCCTGCAGTGGCATTGGCTGACACGGATCAGGACAACAAGGATATTGCTACTCAGAATGCAACGGATACCGAAAACAAGATCACTGTTTCGGTAAATTTCGTTGACGAGAACTGGCAGGCAATCTCTGCAACTGACATCGATGTGCCTACCTCCCAGGTTATCGATGCTGGCTATGGCTACCTTGGTGATAAAATCCAGGTTCCTTCCGGTTATGAAGCTGTTAATTTCTATGGCGATGGCAACTCTGCCTACGTTGCGTCCGATGGATCTCAGGTAACGGTACAGGTAAAGAAGATTAAGCAGGCTGCTCAGGACGTTAATTTCACCTATGCAGTCGGCTACGGTGATTCCCAGAAGCAGTTCACCGCAACTGCGGAAAAGGGTTCCAGCCTTCTTACTGCCCTTTCCGACTACACCGACAAGGCTGTAGCCGCAGCGCCTGAAGGAACCGAATTCAGCGGTTGGGGCTTTGCTGGAACCACCGATACCATCGGCAACGATGTAACGGTATGGGAAGGTGCTTGGATTGAGGCTAAGTACGCTCCCAAGAAGGCTGCTACCGAAGAGGGCGTAAACGTAACCATCGAGTTCGTTGACGAGCAGGGCAACACCCTTGGTGCAACCGATGGCTTCACGGCGACCTATCGTAACCAGACCATCAAGGCTGACGGTAAGACCGATCTCAAGGACCTCATTCAGGTTCCCGAGGGCTATGACGTTAACTTCGTTCAGAACAAGGGTTCTGAATCCTATGTATCTGCCGCAGACGGTGACACCCTTCTTGCTCAGGTGAAGAAGCAGGCTGCAAAGCACACGCTGACCGTTGATCAGAACGGCGCATCCGCTACGGTTGAAGTTGAGGATGGCACCAGCTTCTACGATGCTCTTAAGCCTTATGAGCAGTCCGCTAAGACCAACGCTCCCGAGGGCAAGGTGTTCGCTGGCTGGGGCTGGTACAACGGCACTGAGCTCGTGAAGATTCCCCTTACCGAAGAAGTAAAGGGCGATGCAGCAGTGTACGCAATGTACAAGGATGCTGTTGTTGAGCGCACCGTTACCGTAAACTCCGGTACTCAGACCCTGGGCACCACCACCGTCAAGGATGGCGATTCCCTGCAGGGTGCACTGGCTGGCTTTGAGCAGCAGGCCAAGGACAACGCTCCTTCCGGCAAGGAATTCACCGATTGGGCAACGTTGGTTAACGGCAAGTTCGTTCCCGTTGTTGCAACCACCACGGTTTCCAGCGACGTTCAGGTTTACGCTCAGTACGAGGACAAGTACTTCACCGTTGACGTATTCGGTGGCGAAGGCTACGGCGAGGAAATCGACGCTGCCAATGTAAAGAAGGACAAGAACCTTACTGAGGTGCTTTCCGCTTACACCGAGCAGGCAAAGGCTATGGCCCCCGAAGGCCAGAAGTTCGTCGGTTGGGCATGGTCTAACGGCGAATCCATCGACCCCAACACCACGGTAACGGGCGACATCAGCGTATACGCACAGTATGCGGCTGTTGAGAGCTACACCTTGAGCATCGGCGGTATGAGCGACGACCCTTATGCTATCCAGGAAACCGCTGAGGTTCCCGAGGGCACCAACCTGCTCGAGGCTCTTTCCGCTTACGAGGATGAGGCTGAAGCTGCTGCTCCTGAAGGCAAGGAATTTGCTGGTTGGACGTGGGCAGACGGCTCTGCTGTTGCAGGCGACGCAACCATGGCTGCCGACGTTACGGTTTACGCAAGCTATCAGGATGTTGAGGGCTATGACGTTCATGTAATCTACGGCTCCGATACCATCAACCCTGCTGAGACCATCAGCGTGAAGAAGGGCACCAACCTGCTTGAGGCTCTTGAGCAGTGCGAGGATGCCGCTTCTGAAGCTGCTCCTGAAGGCAAGCAGTTTACTGGTTGGCAGTGGTCTGAGGGCGTTGACATCAACGCTGAGGACACCGTTATGGGTGAGGTTACCGTACAGGCTAAGTACGAGGACGCTGAGTACACTGTAAGCGTTTCCGTAGGCTACGGTGACGACCAGGTTGAGGATGCTCAGCTTACTGCTGGCTATGATGCCAACCTGCTTGACACCATCGGCGAGGATGAAACCCTTCTCGAGGACGCAATCACCAACGCACCTGAAGGCATGCGCTTCGCTGGCTGGGGTATGTATGGCGATGAGGGCCTGGTTGCTATCGACGAGAACACCACGGTTCGCTCTGACCTTGCCGTTTACGCTATGTACGAGGAAGTTGCTTCCTACGACGTAAACATCTACTACGGCGAAGATGAGTCCACCCCGAAGGCAACCCCTGCATTCGAGAAAGACTCCAACCTGCTTGAGAACCTTGACGCTTACACCGAGCTTGCTAAGGCAAACGCTCCCGAGGGCAAGCAGTTCAAGGCTTGGGGTTGGACCGACAGCGAAGGCACCGTTGAGATTCCTGCTGACGCAACCGTAACCGGCGAGGGCATCAACGTATACGCAATGTACGAAGATGCGGTAACCCCTGCTGAGAAGATCACGGTTAACTTTGTTGACAACTTCAACAAGACTCAGAACTCCGTAGAGATCAACAAGGGCGAGGCCGTTGCTAAGCCTGCTGATCCTTCCTACGATGGCTGGGAGTTCGAGGGTTGGTCTTCCACCCTTAAGGACGAGCAGGGCAACTGGGTATACACCCCCGTTGACTTCTCCAAGGCTGTTGAGGATACCGACGGAGACGGCGTGGTAACCTACTACGCCTTCTACAACGAGGCTAAGGCTGACGACAACGGCAACGGCAACGCTGCAACCGATAAGGCTGCAACCGACGAATCCGATGCTCAGGGTTCCGACCAGCAGGCTGCTGACGAGTCCAGCGAGGCTCCTCAGACCGGTGACGCAACCAACGCTGCTGCTGTAGCTGGCATCGGTGGCATCGCAGGCCTCATGGCTGCAGCTGCTGCACTGCTTCGCCGCCGTCGCAACAACTAACTAATGCATACGCTGCTTTTCTGAAGCAGAGCAATTGGCAGGTGAATGGACTGGGATATACCCGGTCCATTCACTTTTTTAGTGGGAGAATAAAGCAGGCACGTGTGCCGCTTACGGCGATGCGTGTCTGCTTTTTACGTTGAAGGAGTGTGTATGGCGTTCGTTCTTGGGTTGGCTCAGTGCCGCCATCCGGAAGAGCCAGGAGTCGATGCTGTCCTTGAGATGGTAGAGCAGTGGTGTGCGGAAGCGCAGTATCGCGGTGTTGACCTGCTGGTATTCCCGGAATCGTTGATGACACGCTATGAATCGAGCGAGGAGTCGTTTGCCGCTGAAGCAGAACCGCTTGATGGGCTTTTCTGCACCAAGATGAATGCGCTTGCTGCTCGGTATGGCTTGTGGGTGGTATACACCGTGAACGAACGCAACAGCCAAGGAGGCAATCCCTTCAACACGGCGGTGCTAGTGGGCAGCGATGGGTTGCAGCATGGCGTGTACCGCAAGGTTCACCTGTTCGACACCGATTTCACGCGTGAATCGGACCGTATGGCAGCAGGCTCGGCCTTGTTTAAGCTGGTTGATACGCCTTTTGGGCGCATAGGGCTTTCTATCTGTTACGACTTACGCTTCCCCGAGGTGGCTCGTTTTGCGGCGCTCCATGGCTGCCAGATGCTTATCAACCCCGCTGCTTGGGTGGATGGTCGCCTGAAGGCTGAGCAATGGCGCACGCTGCTTTCGGCCCGTGCCATTGAGAACGAGATGTTTGTTGCAGGATTGAGCCGCGTGGATAAAGGCTACATTGGCCAAAGCGCAGTGTTCGGCCCCGACGGGGTGATGCTTGCCGCTGGCGGCGTGCGTGAAGAGCTTGTTACGGCTCGCATCGATTTCTCCGCGATAGAAGAAGTCCGAGCCTCCATGCCCATACTGCAGCACCGCAGGCCTGAGTTGTACTAGGGGGCAACAGGGGTGCCCTGATTCGTATATCTTGTCTTCCTGGAAGACAAGATAGGGCTAAAACTTGTCCCGCAGGAAGACAAGATATACACTTAACTTGTCCTTTTAGAAGACAAGAAACTAGGTTGGTGGCCGGTGTGTCGTTCAATGCGTTTATTGAAGAGAAGCTAAAAGACTTTGAGCAGCAGGGTATTCCTGAGGTTTTCGAGCGCGATTTAAGCCTCGGCTCAGTCCAAAAGCCTGCACGAGGCAACTTGGTAAATGTTGTGGTTGGTATGAGACGCTGCGGGAAAACATATCGCTTATACCAAGAGATGCGCAGTCTTCTGAAAAGCGGAGTTCCCTCGGATCGAATTCTCTATTTCAACTTTGAAGACGAGCGGCTGAAACCCTATAGCTCTAGCTTGTTCGGTGATCTTCTTGATACGTTCTATGCTTTGCACCCGCAGGCTCGCGAATCGGGCGTTTATTTGTTCCTCGACGAAGTGCAAGAAGTTCCCGATTGGGGTGTGGCGCTTCGGCGAATGGTCGATTCCTTGAAGGCAACTATATATGTAACAGGCTCTTCCTCGAAAATGCTATCGGCGGAACTTTCTTCTGAGTTCCGAGGGCGTTCTTTGGTGAAGGAACTGTTTCCAATGAGCTTTTCTGAGTTTGTTCGCTTCTGCGGCGGGCAAGCTCTACGCGTTGACGGAGGTTTTTCGTCCTCGGACAAGGCGATACTACGACATTATTTGGAAGAGTACTTGGCAAGAGGGGGTTTCATCGCTCCGCTTTCCCTGGGTCCAGCCGATGCGATGATGCTATTGCAGGAATACGCTTCGCGCACGGTTGCCATGGATGTGGTAGAACGCTACTCGTTGCGGAACCCACGGGTGGCCTCTCTTTTTCTTTCTCGTTGCTTGGCATCTTCTGCGCGGGAGCTTTCCGTTAGCAAAGTGTATGGTGAGCTGAAAAGCCGCCAGGTTTCTGTCTCGCGTGAAACGTTGGGCAATCTGCTGGCGTACTACGAAGACGCTTACCTGCTTTTTTCTGTTTCTGAATTTTCGCGCTCCTTGGCGGACAATCCGCGATCTTCTTCAAAGGTGTACGCCGTAGATCCTGGTCTTTTTGCGGCTTTTGCTCCAGCTTCGACAGTTGATTTAGGACAGCGTTTGGAAACGGCGGTGTTTGACGCCTTGCGTCGTACCGTGCACAGTGTTCGCAACGGATCGGTTTCTCGTTTGCTTGTTTCCGAAGGGTCTCGCTCGCACGAGGTTGATTTTGTTGTGGGTGATGCCCTTTTGTTGGAGCCTGTTCAGCTTGTTCAGGTGAGCGTTAGCTTGGAAGACGGGAAGACGAGAAAGCGAGAAACAGAAGCCTTGGAGGCTGCCATGAAACGTTTTGATATGGCGGAATCCGTTATCGTAACGATGGACGAGGAAGCCGAATTCCAGACTTCCGCCGGGACTATCCATGCCATTCCAGCATGGAAATACTTGCTTATTTGAAAATTACCCACTTGCAAAGGCAGAAGCCCCATATGCCCTGCATGGCCATGGTGATGAATTTGCCGAGCATCTCGGGGCAGCCGAAAGTGCTTGCTGCCCATCCAATGAACCAGGTTCCGAAGAGGTAGTTCCACAGGTACAGGCACACGAACAGCGCCACGCTGCGCCAGAAGTTGCTGGAAGCGCGGAACGTGACGTTGCGGTTCATGAGGAAGTTGAACGAGCCCGAGCAGAACACGGCAATGGCATTTGCTGTGCTGGTGGCAAGGCCCACCACCTGCAAAAGGGCGAATACCGCAAATTCCAGCACGGTTTGCAGAATGGAAACGCCGTAGTAGGTTACGGCCTGCTTTGCGAATTGCTTGGTTCCGGTAGATGTGTTTCTTGATTCTTTCATGCTTTCGATTCTAAGGTGCGCGGCGAGCGAGGGGCTTGTTTCACGTGAAAGCCTTAGCGCGTTTACCGTTTTGTTGCTTTATGCCTGTGCGGCGGGGTGGGTTTTCGTCGCGCAGGGCCGCAGCGCCTTATTTGGCGAGCGTTTGGCGCTGCATGTTTTTTGCGGAAAGCAGCTCAAGCTCCCATAGGTCTTTGAAGGGGATGGTGGTTTTTACGATGCGTATGGTGCGCAATTCGCAGCTTATCTGCGACACGACCCCCGTTATGGAAACGTAGGCGTTGCCGTTGTAATACACCGCGCGGACCAGATTCCGGTTGCGGATGCGGGCAGCCGCTTCGCTTAAGGCGCGCGAATGCTCTTCGGTATGGGGGCGGCGCGGCTCAGGCGTGTACTCGGCTTCGCGGATTAGGCCGTAATAGCCGCGCAAGGCGGCGAAGGGCATGAATTGGCGAGCGCGTTCATCGGGCGCAATGCGGCGCCATTCGTCGTAGGGGTTGTATTCCATGGGGCTCCTTCGTTTGGCTGGTTAGGCTCGATGGCCGCCAACCTGCTCGTTGCGCTCGTGCACGGTGGAGGCTTTGAGCAGGCTTGATCCGCGTAGCAGCGCGTTGGCGCCGAACTTGCTCTTCACGGCCAGCAGCGTTTTCTGCATTTGGCGCTCTTGCTGCAGCTCGGGCCCGTCGAACAGGCTGATTTTCTCAAGCTCTTCGGGCATGAGGCCGGTAAGGCCGATGTTGATTCTCCTTACCTTGCGGGCGGGGTTCACCGTTTCCTCGTAAAGGCCCATGAAGGCGGCGGATATCTTCTTCAGGCTTGCGGTTTTCCCGCTAAGCTTGCGTGCACCGCCGCCGTGGCCTGCGGGGAAGCGCCGTACACTGCGGCTGGAGGCTGCTGCGCTGAGGGTTTGCCCCGCCTCTTTCTCGTAGCCCACGGAAAGCGATATGCCGCCTGCTGCCGCATGTTTTTCGATAAGGTCGAGCACCAAGCCGTCTATCATTTCCTGAAGGATAAGCCGCGTTTCCTCGTACGAGTATCCGCGCGCGAGCACCTGGCCGTTTCCGATGCCGGTGCTCTTCGATTTGTAGGCTTTTATCTGCGCCATGGTGCACGGTTCGATGCCGTTTGCGTGGTCGATAAGGAACTCAGCGTTGGCGCCGAACTCGCGGAACAGCACCTGCTTGCTCATGGCGGCGATGCCGGCTAAATCGTGCACGCCGTAGCGTTCAAGGCGCGCGGCGATTCCCGGGCCGATGCCCCATATGTCGGTAAGAGGCGTGTGGTGCCAGAGCTTTTCCCTGAACGAGGCTTGGCTTAGCACGCCGATGTTGTCAGGGCTGTGCTTTGCGGTAACGTCGAGCGCCACCTTCGCCAGGAACAGGTTCGAGCCGATGCCTGCAGTGGCCGTTATGCCCGTTTGCCGCATAACGGCATCGATAAGCTCCTGGGCGAACTCCTTTGCGGTTAGCCCGTATAGGGCAAGGTAGGGGGTGGCGTCGATGAAGCATTCATCGATGGAGTAGGGGTGGATGTCTTCAGGGCATACGCGTTGGAGGTAGATTCGGTAGATTTCGACCGACTTCTGCATATAAAGCTTCATGCGCGGCGTGGCCGTTTTGTACTTGATTCCCTTGGGGATTTCGAACACGCGGCAGCGGTTGCGGATCCCCAGGCGCTTCATGGCTGGGGTGATGGCAAGGCAGATGGTCTTTTCGGTTCGGGAAGGGTCGGCCACTACCAGGTTGGTGGTGAAGGGGTCGAGCCCGAGCTCTACGCATTCCACGCTGGCATAGAACGTTTTCAGGTCAATGCATATATAGGTATGCGCCCATTCGTCGCTCCGTGCGCTTGGGTTGTTTGCTATTTCTTCTCCGGAAATCATAGTTCTATTATGCGAACAGATGTTCTTGTTCTGCAATAGAACAAACTGTGGTTTTCTTGCAGGGGCAGCTGGGCGTTCAGAGGGCGTTGCCCTTGTTTCTTTGGCCGCCATTCGGACATCAACAAATGGGGCTGGTTGTCCAATTAATTGCCATGCCGTGTGTATTCGGCGTGAACGGCTGCCGCTTCGCAAAATCACACCCAAAAAAGCGTGAAATGCGGGATAAAATCCAACTGTTTGTGTTGTAAATCGAATAGGGGCCCAAAACCCCGCTCGGCACTCACTCGAAACCTACTTTAATTGCTCTACCAAGGGAGTTGCTGTGCTTAGCCGCTTTAGCGTTAAGAAGCCGTACATTATTACGGTTGCGGTGATCATCATCCTTATTCTGGGTGGTGTTTCGCTCACCAAGATGAAAACCGACCTTCTGCCCGATATGGACTTGCCGTATCTGGCCGTTATCACCACCGACCCGGGCGCCAGCGCCGAAAAGGTGGAGTCGGAAGTAACTGATGTGTTGGAGGGCTCCCTTTCCAAGGTAAGCGGCGTTTCCTCCGTCCAAAGCCAGAGTGCCGACAACTATTCCATGGTGTTCCTTGAGTTTGAGGACGGCACCGACATGGATTCGGCCATGGTGAAGGCCTCTTCTGCGGTGAACGAGGTTTCCTCGCAGCTGCCTGAAACTGCGGGCAGCCCCAACTACATGGAAATCAGCATGGACATGATGGCGACCCTGTACGTTGCCGCTTCCTACGATGATCACGATATCTACGACACCACCACGTTGGTGAAGGACAAGGCCATCCCCGAGCTTGAGCGCGTGAACGGCGTTGCCGATGTTTCCACGGTGGGCGCAGCGGAAAAGTCCGTTGAAGTGCGCCTTTCCGACAGCAAGATCGAAGACATCAACAACAAGCTTCTGGCCAGCGTGAACTCGCAGCTCTACGACGCCAAGAAGAGCATCGACGAAGGCGAGGCGAAGCTTGCCGACGCCGAAAACCAGTTGAACAGCCAGAAGAGCGCCCTTGAGCAGCAGCAGAAGGAAACGAGCGATCAGCTGGGCCAGGCAACATCGGGCTTGACGCTGGCCGTTTCCGGCAAAACGAGCGAGATCACGGCGCTGCAGGCGCAGATTGCCTCGATGAAGGCGCTCGACCCAAGCGGCACGAACCCGCAGATCCAGGCGCAGATTGGCCAGCTGGCCCAGCAGGCGCAAACGGCGACCGGCGAGCTTACCGCCTATCAGGATCAGCTTTCCCAGGTGCAGTCGGGCTCCATTACGGCGGCCACACAGTTCGGCAGCGCCAGCGCGCAGCTGGCCAGCGCCCAGCAGACCATCGATTCCAACAAGCAGCAGCTGGCCGATGCCCGCTCGCAGTACGAAAGCTCGCGCGAGGATGCCCTTTCCAAGGCCAACGTGAATGCGCTGGTGGACAAGGAAACGCTTGCCGGCATCATCAAGGCCCAGAACTTCTCGATGCCCGCAGGCTACTTGGACAGCGGCTCCGACGACCAGTGGCTGCTGCGCGTGGGCGACAACCTCACCTCGCTTTCCGACTTGCGCTCGCTGCTCTTGGCCGACGTTGACGGTGTGGGCGAAATCCGCCTTTCCGACGTTGCCGAGATCACCGAAGTGGACAACGTGGGCGACCAGTACATGCGCATCAACGCGAAAGACGGCGTGCTGCTTTCCATCTTCAAGAACTCCACGGCTTCCACGAGCGATGTCTCCACCGCAACGCAGGCCGCCTTGGCCGACTTGGAGAAGGCGAACCCCGGCCTGCACCTGACGGTAGTGAGCGACCAGGGCTCTTACATCGCCCTGTACATCAACTCCATTCTGCAGTCGCTGATCTTGGGTGCGCTGCTGGCCGTGGTAGTGCTCATCATCTTCCTGCGTGATTGGCGTCCCACGCTCATCATGGCGTTCAGTATCCCGTTCTCGGTGCTGTGCGCGCTGGTGGTGATGTACTTCTCGGGCATTTCGCTGAACATCATGTCGCTTGGCGGCATTTCCATCGCCATCGGCATGCTGGTTGACAACTCCATTGTTGTGCTGGAGAACATCTACCGCTTACGCAGCCGCGGCATTGCGCCGGCGCGTGCGGCCGTTCAGGGCGCTAAGCAGATTTCGGGCGCGGTAATCGCCTCCACGCTCACCACCATCTGCGTGTTCCTGCCCATCGTGTTCACGACGGGCATGGTGAACCAGATGATGCTGCCCTTCGCGCTCACCATTGCCTATGTGCTTACGGCGTCGCTGCTTATCGCGCTTACCATGGTGCCCGCGGCTTCCTCGTTCCTGTTCAAGAACTACGTGCCGCGCCGCAACAACTGGTTCGAGAAGCTGCAGACGAAGTACGCCCGTTCTTTGGCGTTCTTCTTGCGCCACAAGGCCATCCCGCTGGTGGTTTCCGTGGCGTTGCTGGGCGTTGCAGTGGTCGGCGTGGTGAACATGGGCATTACCATGGTTCCCACGATGACGTCGAAAACCGCGCATGTAACGGTGAACATGCCTGACGGAACCGATAAGGACACCGCGTACGCCACGGCCGACAAGGTCATGGACATTGCCATGAGCATCGACGGGGTGGAGTTCGTGGGAGCCATGGACGGCACTTCTACCGTTTCGATGATGTCTTCCGACGTTTCCAGCAACAGCGATAACGACGCCATGCATCAGATGTTCACCTTCTACGTGCAAACCGCCGATTCGGTTACCACGGAAGGCCAGGTTCTTTCCATCCTCGACCAGCTGAAGAGCCAGACGGCCGATTTGGACTGCGAGGTGATCACTGACGCCTCTTCCTCTGAGGCCATGAGCTCGATGACGGGCAGCGGCCTTTCGCTTCAGATCGAGGGCCCCGACCAGGATGAGCTGGTGCGCATCAGCGAAGACGTGATGGGCATCGTGGGCCAGGTGCCGGGTTATACGGAAATCGAGAACGGCATGGAAGATGCCGCCACCGAGCTGCACCTGGTTATCGACCGCGACAAGCTGACGAAGGCTGGCTACACCGTGGCCCAGCTGTACAGCGATTTGGCGAAGAAGCTCACCGACAGCACCAGCGCCACCTCCATGACGCTCGACGGCACCAAGATGGACGTTTCGGTGGTGGACAAGACCAACCCGATAACCGCCGACAACCTGCTGGACACCGAGGTTGAGATAACCAACCAGCAGTCGGGCGACACCGTCACGCATAAGCTTTCCGAGTTCGCCACGGTGGAGAAGGGCGTTGCCTCCAACACGGTGACCCACATGAACTCGACCCGTGCCATCACGGTGAAGGCCGACGTGGAAGACGGCTACAACAATGCGCTGCTGGCGCGCGATCTGCAGACGAAGCTCGACGCGTACCGGTTGCCCGAGGGCTACACCATCGAAACCGGCGGCGAGCTGGAGAACATCAACACCATGCTTTCCCAGATGGCGCTGCTGCTGATTTTGGGCTTCGTGCTGATTTACCTGGTTATGGTGGCGCAGTTCCAGAGCTTGCTTTCGCCGTTCATCGTTATCCTTACGGTGCCCCTGGCGTTTACCGGCGGCCTGTTCGGCTTGGTGGTTGCGGGTGAGCAGCTGAGCATGCTTTCGCTGCTGGGCTTTGCGGTGCTGATGGGCACGGTGGTTAACAACGGCATTGTGTTTGTGGACTACGTGAACCAGCTGCGGCGCGGCGGCATGGGCAAGCACGATGCTTTGGTCGCCGCGGGCCGCACGCGTATGCGCCCCATCATGATGACGGCCATCACCACCATCTTCGCCATGCTGCCGATGGTGTTCAGCGATGCCGTGGGTGCTTCCATGCAGCGCGGCATGGCCGTAGTGGTTGTGGGCGGCTTGCTGTACGCAACGTTCATGACGCTGTATGTGGTGCCGGTTATGTACGACATTCTGTATCGCCGCGTTCCGCGCGAAGTCGACTTGGGCGACGAGACTATCGACGACGACCCGGGCGATGCGCAGGCGTACTTGGAGGATCTGCGCGGGGCGCATGCCCTGATCGACTCTCAGCCGGCGGCAGCTGTTGCAGGGGCCGAGGCTGGCTCCGGTGAAGCGGCGGCAGGCGCTGCGCCGAGCGGTTCGGGAGCAGAAGGCGCTGGCCGTTTCGATACGGCAGCGGGCTCGGGCAAGCATAGGCGCAAGCGCAAGGGGCGCTTCGGCCGTAAATAGATTTGCGCAAGGGCTGCGTTCATTCGCGGCCCTTGCTATTTTTCAAGGATTTGCTGGGCTAGAAGCAATGAACGTGTTACAGCATTGTGGCGTTATTGCCTGGGTATCCTGTTAGAATAAAGAAAGACAATAAGCGAGGCGCAGGGGCGCTTCGATACTGGGGCCTTTACCAGGCGGTAAAGGGGAAAGAGGGGCGAGAGCTATGAAGCAGTACAGGCGCGTATTCGCAGCACTCGATGGCGGCAGCACTCAGCAGGAGGTTGCCGAGCGCGCAATCCAGATTGCCAAGCTCAATCACGCAGAATTGATGTTCGGCCACGTGGTGGACTCGGTTCCCGATTCGCTTACCGGAACCGACTACAAGGAGCTTGCCGAAACGGTGCGCAAGCGTTTGGTTGATTCTTTGGGCGATACGCTGAAGGCCGCCGAAGAAGATCCGGACATTCCTTCCGTCGAGGTTGTCGTTAAGGTGGGCCGCATTCAGGAAACCATCCACAACCTGATGATCAAGCCGTTCGAGCCCGAGCTGGTTATATGCGGCGAGCGCGGCCTTTCGAACATCACCTACGTGTTCGTTGGCAGCGTTTCCACGTACCTGATCCGCAACTTGCGTTGCGACGTTCTGGTGGTAAAGCAAGACTAAATTATTGCGCCGGCTTTCAGCCGGCGCTTTTTCGTTTGAGACGCAATGACGCTGCGCGGGATTTTGGCGGCACAGCTGCCGTTCCAAGCCCGCTGGACGCACAAAGTGCGTCTGGCGCGTGCTTTCACGGCATCTGCACTCGCCAAAATCCCGCTCGCTGTTTCGTCCAACAAAATGAGTTATATTAACGCCCTTACGGGCGTTTTTTGTGCTGTTGGGCGTTGGCGATGCTCGGTAGGCGTCTGAGAGGGACCGTCTCCATTGAATGCTTGTGTTGGTTTAAAATAAAAAGCAGTGCGCCCGTGCGGTGCATTTCGAAACAGACTAGAGGGCTGGCTTTGCGCCAGCTGAAACGTTCCACACAGAAAGGCATGGTATGCAGCGCAGCCATTACGACTACCTTATCGTTGGCGCAGGCATCACGAGCGCCGTTTTTGCTCATGAGGCCGCCAAGATCGGCAAAACCTGCTTGGTTATCGACCGCCGCGATCATATCGCTGGCAACATCTACACGGAAGAAATCGATGGCATCAACGTGCACAAGTACGGCGCCCACATCTTCCACACTTCGCTTCGTCCCGTTTGGGATTACGTTAACCAGTTCGCCGAGTTCAACAACTACGTGAACAGCCCCGTTGCCCGCTATAAGGACGAGCTGTACAACCTGCCGTTCAACATGAACACCTTCTCGAAGATGTGGGGCATCAAGACTCCTGCCGAGGCCAAGGAGATCATCGAGCGCCAGAAGCAGGAAGCTGCCGAGCAGATCGGCGAAGGCGAGCCTTCCAACTTGGAAGAGCAGGCGCTTTCCCTTATCGGCAAAGACGTGTTCGAGAAGCTGATCAAGGGCTATACCGAAAAGCAGTGGGGCAAGAGCTGCACCGAGCTGCCCGCTTCCATCATCAAGCGCCTGCCCGTGCGCTTCATCTACGACAACAACTACTTCAACGATCGTTGGCAGGGCATCCCCATGGGCGGCTACACGGCCATGGTTCAGCGCATGTTCGGCGACACGGAGATTCTGCTGAACACTGAGTATCGCGAGTTCATTGCCGAAAACGAGGGCATTGCCGACCGCGTGATTTACTGCGGCACCATCGATGCATACTTCGACTATCAGCTGGGAGCGCTCGAGTATCGCTCGCTGCGCTTCGAGTCTGAGCGCATCGAGTGCGAGAACTGGCAGGGCAACGCGGTGGTTAACTACACCGAGCGCGAGGTGCCCTTCACGCGCATCATCGAGCACAAGCATTTCGAGTACGGCACGCAGCCTACCACGATCATCACGCGCGAGTACCCCGCCAACTGGGAGCGCGGCGACGAGCCGTACTACCCGCTGAACGACGAGCGCAACAGCGCCCTGTACGAGCAGTACGTTGAGCTGGCCAAGCAGGAGGGCAACGTGGTGTTCGCCGGCCGCTTGGGCGGTTACAAGTACTACGACATGGACAAGGCTATCGACGCCGCGTTCGACCTGGTGAAGGCCGAGCTTGACGTTGACCTGCGCTAACGCTGAGTCTATGTGATACGCTGCAAGCCCGACGAGCTGCCGCAAGGCACCTTGTCGGGCTTGTTTTTTTGTGCGGACGGGCCTAGCGCCTGTTTGGCTCGGTTGGCACTTGGCCCGGTGCGGTTGGCTCCTTGTCGGGGCGCTCTGGGGCGCGCGGTTCCTGTGCTCGTGGGAGCTTGCTAGCCATAGGCGGAGGGGCGTTTTCTGCCAGCCGCGTTGCTGTTGCCTATCGGGGGCGGCTTCGTCGCCTGCCGGGCGTCTGTTGGCCGTTGTGCCGTGGGCGGTTGGCTTCGAATTTGAAAGGAAGAGGGCTTCGTGTTGAAGAAGATAACAGGTGCGATTCTCGTGGCAGCATGCACCTTTGCGCTTGCCGGTTGTGCGGCGCCGCAGCAGGAAGCCCCCGACCACACGCAGCTCCAGGTGAACGATGCGGGCGTGGGGCCCGCCGACGAATCGAGCGTTTCCGAGGGGGAACAGGGTGGCAACGGCTCGGAATCCGCCGACGAAGCTGCTGCTTCGGCTCCTAGCGCAAGCGAGCTGCGCGCCAAGCTCAACATCGCCGAGGACTATCGCGCTGATTTCAACCACGGCGAAAAGGGCGCTGCCTACCAGAAGTACATCGTGCTGCACGACACGGAGGTGAACGCCAGCGCTTCTTCCATCGTCGACTCGTGGGAGGGAAGCGGCAACGAAGTGGCCTCGCAGTTCATCGTGAACAAGGACGGGTCTATCGTGCAGTGCGTTCCCATGGATGCCATCGCCCATCACGCAGGCTATGGCGACACGGGGCATAACGCCGAATATGGCGTGGCGGAAGACGGCCGCGACGATAGGGCCGGCACCACGAAGCCTCCCTCGAAAACCATCACCGATTATGGGATGAACTCGTATTCCATCGGCATCGAGATGGTGCATGTAAGCGGGCAGGGCGGCTACCCGGAAGCGCAGCTTGAGGCGGTTGACGGGCTGATTGCCTACATCGATGCCTATTACGGAAACAAGAGCACCATCATCGACCACAAGATGTGGCGCACGGGCAACTCCGACACCTCCAGCGAGTTCGCTGCCTACCTGGCGAACTATCGGGATCACCGCACGCATAGTTAGTGGAATGCGGCTCTCTTTTGAGGCGTAGGAAATGCCCCCATGCTCGCTCTGTTGGCCTTTTCGATATATGCTCGGTGGAATTCTGAAAAACTGTGTGAAAAGCTAGTAAACTAAATTGGTTTATGGCTTTGCGCTTCGGTGCGTCTTCCGCGAGGGGTATTGGAGGGCGTTCCCTATGGGGCGCACGGCCTGGCATTTGCGTATTCTGCGCTTCGTGCGCTTACTGTTTGCTTGCATGAAAGGGAGCCCAATGGCAGACAAGGTTGCAGTGCTCATACCCTGCTACAACGAGGCCGTTACCATCG
>OLPO01001169.1_pt1 | contig 18648 bp, 15 predicted proteins | sample 1672831 | NCBI WGS metagenome assembly OLPO01 (sample SAMEA3136728, study PRJEB25190) | human gut metagenome
CCAGTGTCTGTGCTGCCAGGATCTGTGCTTTCAGCTCTTCTGTCAGTTTTCCCTGATCCTCAATGCTGGAAAGAACCTGATTCTTCTTGTCTTCCAGATTTCGAAGATAAGTCAGTCTTTCGTTCAGGTTACGAAGCTGCTCATCATTTAAGGTTCCGGTAGCTTCTTTTCTATATCGTGAAATAAAAGGGATGGTGTTTCCCTCATCGATCAATTTAACAGCAGCTTCTACCTGCCATTTCTGCACCCCAAGTTCCTGGGTGATTACCTGTAAAATATCCATTTTTTCAATCTCCTCTTGTTGCTTGTATTTCTAAACGGATCAGTCGTCTCCGGCGACATCACCATATGGGAAAGTCAGCTGCCTCACAACTGCCATTTTCCATGTCTGGTACACTTACAACGGTCAGTGCTTTCATGCTTCTGAATTATAATCATCCTCACTGTCATTTCTGTAACCGTCGTTATTTTCTGTATCATATCCATCTCCAGAATCATTAGTCCAGTTATGAAAGCTTCCAAACCCTTCATTTCCCGGCAGTCTGTAGTCCAGTTCTCCATCCAGATCCCTGTAAAATGCCACCATGGACATTTCCATATAAGGCATGATCCAGAAAAGTGCAATATAGAATGTGAACACAGATAATAACAAAAGCGGGACAAAGCTCAGATTCAGCTTCACATATCTCCAGAGGTTCCCCTTCATCAATCTGGCACTCTCTTTCAATGCCTGGAGTCCTCCAAGCTCTGTGTCGTCAGCCATGAGAAAATAGGTCATGGCAAATGGAAGAGAAATAAGAAAATTCAGCAATGTGCTTACTGCCAGAAGCCCCAGTGTCATAGAAAGCCACTTAATCTGGGAATCCACAGTCAGTCCCGGGTCTGTGGTAAAGCTCACGTAGTAATAAGGAATTGCTGTAACAATCTGGATCACTGCCAGCACAAAACCAGCAATAATAACCCGGTCCGGCTGATTTTTGAAAAAGTATCCCAGATCTCCCAGTGAAAATTCTTTCCCCCTGGAAATATTTAACAGCATATAACCAAAACCTGCTGATATAATTCCCACGATCAGTGACACCACCAGCATAAAGACTTCGCTGAGAACCAGATCCAATGGGGATGTTCCGGAAAATAAATTAGTAGAAAGAATGGTTCCCAGCATATTCAGGCCATATACTGCCAAAAGCCCCAGAAGCACAGTTCCTACGTGTCCCTGCAATGCTTTTTTTGCCTGCAGTTTAATCTCCTTTGTACTTCTTTTTTTCATAATGATCATTCTCCTTTGCAGTGAAACAGCAAGCCGGGATTCTGATGCATCCCGGCCAGATATATAACATCATTATTTCGCTGTTTTCACTTTTGTACACCAAATGTCAGATGTTACTGTTCAAGAGTTTCACAGCAACACACTTCACGAAACACAGAAATCATGCATTCGCATGATTTCCCGCTGCACATTTCATTTTTTATTTTATCTGCAAACAGACCTGTCTGCTTATGCAGTTCGTCTGCTTCCCCAGAAAAACAGCGCCACTGTACCCGGACCTGTGTGACTTCCGATGGTTGTTCCAATACTGTTGATCTCAACTTTTCCATTAAGCTTCGGAAATCTTTCCTCTACAAGCCGCGCCACTTCTTTTGCATCTTCCAGGCATGCAGACTGGGAAATATAGCATTTTCCGGAATAATCAAGCCCATCCTGCGCATACTCTTCCATCTTATCCACAATTGCGCGGATTACCTTTTTCTTTGTGCGGATCTTAAATCTTGGGATCAGTTTTCCCTGATCGTCCATATTCAAAAGAGGACAGATATTCAGCATAGTTCCAAAAAATCCACTTGCTTTGGAAATACGGCCTCCTCTGATATAGAAAGTAAGATCTGTAGAAAAGAACCAATACTGTAAATTCAGCTTGTGCTCCTCAGCCCATGCATGAACTTCCCCGATAGATTTTCCCTCATCACGCAGATCAGCCAGCTTATCCATAAAAAGACCATAGCCAGAGGATGCACCCAGTGAATCCACAACCAGGATCTTACGCTCCGGATATTTCTCCTCCAGTTCTGCTTTTGCAACGTTTGCGGAATTTATAACGCCGGAAATTCCGGAAGACAGGCAGACATGAAGCACATCTTTACCCTGTTTCAAAAATCTCTCGAAATACTCCTCAAATTCATCTGCATTTACCTGGGAAGTTTTAGTGGACGCCCCGTCCTGCATTGCTTTGTAAAACTGGTCAAAGGGCATTGACTGTCCCAGATCATCCGCATATTCTTTTCCATTTAATTCATAATGAAAGCAGATATAGGAAATATTTCTTTTTTCAAAATGTTCTTTGGTAAGGTCTGCTGTGGAGCAGCAGCTGATCACATAATCACTCATATTTCCCCTCCTGTTATTCCTGTAAGATACCAGCTTTCTGTATCCTAAATGTTACGTTCAGTCGGCAAGGCCAAAAGCATCGTGTACTGCATTCATAGCCCTGATTCCGTCTTTCTCATTAATCAGGACGGTAATACGGATCTCGGATGTAGAGATCATGTTGATATTTACGCCCTCATTATAAAGGCTCTCGAACATCTTTGCAGCCACACCAGGATTGCTGAGCATACCGGAACCAACGATGGAAAGCTTGGCGATATTGCGTTCGGAGTGAAGCTCCTTGAACCCCAGCCGTTCCTGGTGCTCCTCCAGAGTAGCAACTGCATCATCCAGATCATCCTTATTTACTGTAAAAGAGATGTCCTTTGTTCCTGCACGTCCGATAGACTGCAGAATAACATCTACATTAATATTCTTCTTTGCAAGGGTATCAAACACCTTAAATGCAACACCTGGCACATCACGAAGTCCCAGCACTGCAATTCTTACAGCATCTGTATCCAGCGCAACACCGCTGATCAGCATTCTTTCCACGCTAACTACCTCCTTCACTACCGTTCCTTCACTGTTATTCAGGCTGGAGCGGACCACAAGGGGCACTCCGTATTTCTTCGCCATTTCCACAGAACGGTTGTGAAGTACACCCGCTCCTGACGTTGCCAGATCCAGCATCTCATCGTATGTGATTTCTTTCAGCTTTCTGGCATTTGGAACCTTACGCGGGTCGGCTGTGTAAACGCCGTCCACATCTGTATAAATCTCACAGGCATCTGCATGAAGTGCTGCTGCCAGTGCCACTGCAGTGGTATCAGAGCCGCCTCGTCCCAGAGTGGTGTAGTCATCGTATTTATCTACGCCCTGGAATCCGGTAACAATTACGATCCTGTGGGCATCCAACTCCCGGCGGATACGCTCTGTATCGATTCTTTTTAATCTTGCATTCTGATGGCTGCTTGTGGTATGCATGGTCACCTGAAAGGCATTCAGGGAAACCGCCGGAACGCCCAGCTTGTGCATTACCATTGCCATCAGGGATACGGACATCTGCTCACCGATGGTAAGAAGCATATCCATCTCACGCTTCGGAGGCTTGTCGTCCATATCATGCGCCATACGGATCAGCTCATCTGTATATTTTCCCATGGCGGACAAAACCACCACCACGTCATTTCCTTTTTTATATTCTTCGATACAACGGTTGGCAACATTATACATTCTCTGTTTGTCCCCAACGGAAGTACCGCCGAATTTCTTAACTATCAGCATAGTTTTTCCTTTCACGCTGTCAGTTTTATTTTTATCTGCGCATACAGACAGTTTCGCTCAGCTACCCATTACCTGAATAACTGCGGCTTCATGTTATCAGTCTTTCACGCGGATCATGCCCAGAACATTCTCTCCAAGCGCTTTCACACGCTCTTTGTACTCGCCCTGTGTCATAAGTCTGGTAATAAAACCAAATTCTTCCGGAAGGGAATCCGGCTCGATCACAGCCTCAACCTTACCAAAAGCCTTATCCACTTCATCCAGGGAAGTATCCTTCACACGGACAAAGAAACGGCCTTCTACAGAATCCGGCTCCATCAGGGTCATCTCTTCATTGCTCCAGTTATTCGGAATCGTATCATGAAGATGCTTTGCAGCCTCCACAACGTCTGCTACAACTGCACTTGCAGTAGGAAGCTTGCCGGCTCCGCTTCCATAGAACATGGCATCGCCAAGCATGTTTCCATGTACAAAAATACTGTTGAACACTCCCTTTACGCCATAAAGAGGATTCTCCTGTCCTACAAGGAAAGGTGCTACAAGTGCGTAGAAGGAATCGTCTCCCAATTTCTTGCTTGTGCCAAGAAGCTTGATGCTTCTTCCCATTTCTCTTGCGTATTCCATATCCTCTGGTGTGATCTTTGTAATTCCTTCTGTATAAATATTTTCAAAATTCAGGAATTTTCCATATGCCAGAGAGGAAAGAATGGCAATCTTACGGCATGCATCCTGTCCTTCCACGTCAGCGGTAGGATCAGCCTCTGCGTAGCCTTTTTCCTGAGCCTCTTTCAGAACAGTATTGAAATCAGCGCCTTCTGTGATCATCTTATCCAGCATATAGTTAGTAGTTCCGTTCAGAATTCCGCTGACCTCATCAATCTCATCTGCGGTAAGAGAACCGTTGATGGCACGAATAATCGGGATCCCACCGCCGCAGCTTGCCTCGAAAAGGAAGTTGATCTTTTTCTCTTTTGCAATTTCCATAAGCTCAGGACCGTATTTGGCAACCAGAGCTTTATTTGAGGTACACACACTCTTGCCGGCTTCAAGTGCTCTTTTTGTAAAAGTATAGGCAGCACTGGTTCCTCCCATTACTTCTACTACAATTTTAACTTCCGGATCGTTTACAATCTGCTCAAAGTCATGAACAAGAATCTCTTCTACCGGATCTCCAGGGAACTCACGAAGATCCAGTACATATTTGATCTTAATCTCTTCCCCGGCTCTTTTGTTAATCAATTCATGATTGGTGCGGATGACTTCTACTACACCGCTTCCAACTGTGCCATATCCTAACACTGCAATATTTATCATCTGTCCGTTACTCCCTGCCTAAAATTTTTAAATAATGGATTCCTTCCATCTGTTCAATGTCATCCACCATTGCCTCAGCATCCCCTTCTCCCTGAAGGATCTGCACACTTAAGGTAAGAGTGGCAATACCACTGATGGGAATACTCTGATGTATGGTCAGAATATTGCCATGGTTTTCTGCAATAGCCCGAAGAACATTGGATAAAATTCCCGGCTCATCATCCATCTGTATAATAAATGTGATGGTCTTTCCCTTGGCTTCCTCGTGGAAGGGAAAAATATCATCTTTATATTTATAGAAAGAGCTTCGGCTGATTCCCACAGCGTCTGCAGCTTCCTGAACCGTAGCTGCCCGCTTTGATTCCAGAAGCTTCTTCGCTGCAACTACATTTAGAAGCACCTCTGGCACAGCCCGCTCTTTTACTACAAAATATTTATTCTTATCTGTTGTCTTTGGCATCCTGCATTTCCTTCCACTTTCACTGCGCCCTGCAAATCTCTGCCATTACAGCCGTTGTATCCAGACATAATCCGGAAACTGGCCTTACCCTGTTACCGTTCACTCCGTGAACAGCAGCATGCTTTTACTGCTGTTCTGCAGGTCTCTTCGCAAGTGCGATCCATTTCAGATATGCATTAATAAAGATATCAATGGCACCATCCATAACTGCATCTATATTTCCGGTTTCTTCATTAGTACGGTGATCTTTGACCATGGTATATGGCTGCATAACGTAGGAACGGATCTGGTTGCCCCAACCGATATCCGTTACTTCACCTCGGATTCCGGAAAGCTTGGCTTCTGCTTCCTGCTGTTTCAGAAGATATAACTTCGCCTTCAGCATCTGCATAGCCTTATCTTTATTCATATGCTGGGAACGCTCATTCTGACACTGTACCACGATTCCTGTTGGGAAATGAGTGATACGGATAGCGGATGAGGTCTTGTTGATATGCTGTCCGCCGGCACCACTGCTTCGGTAGGTATCAATACGGATATCCTCATCATTGACCTCTACGTCCAGATCTTTCTCAATATCCGGCATTACATCGCAGGATACGAAAGAGGTCTGGCGCTTTCCAGCCGCATTGAACGGGGAAATACGTACCAGACGGTGAACACCTTTCTCAGACTTCAGAAGTCCGTATGCGTTCTCTCCGTTTACCTGGAACGTAACAGATTTGATACCAGCTTCATCGCCGTCCAGATAGTCCAGAACTTCAATTGAAAAGCCCTTGCGCTCAGCCCAGCGTGTATACATACGATACAGCATGCTGCACCAGTCGCAGGCTTCTGTTCCACCAGCTCCTGCATTTAGTTTGATAATGGCATTCTCGCCGTCATACTCTCCTGAAAGAAGTGTCTTCACACGGATACTGTCAAACTGTGCCTGGAACTCATCCAGCATTTCCTGGATTTCTTCGATCATGGACGGATCATTTTCCTCATAGCTCATCTCGATCAGGGTCTCCATATCTTCTTTCTGGGTTACCAGATTCTGATAGGTTTCCATGTCGTCCTTCATGCTCTTTAATTCTTTCATTTTCTTCTGGGATACTTCTGCATTGTCCCAGAAATCAGGCGCTTCCATTTCGCGCTCTAATTCTTCAACCCGCTTTTCTTTGTTAGCCAGGTCAAAGTGAATCCCTCACTTCCACTAATGGTTCTGTGTATGTTGCAAGAATGCTCTTGAACTGGTCTAATTCAACCATAGCTTCACCTTCTTTCTAATATTTCTGTGTAACTGTCCAGTGTTTTCTGAATCGTTACATTTCTTCAACAATGCCGCCGGCCTGGAACGTGTTTGAAAAATCATTCCCGCGATCCGCACGGCACACAGACTTTCAAACTATACAATAGCATATTCCGTGGGAAATTACAATAAAAAGCGGTGTGGAAAGGAACAGCCACCCGTTACCGTTTCCTCTGTGAATAACAGTCATTCTCTCTGTTGCGATTTTTTCTCAAAAATGGATTTTAGAATAGGTTGAAAAATCTCTGTATTTCTTATATCATAAACTAATGGTTCGTTTGTGGAACATGGTTCTATGATATAATGATTTTTGTTAAAGCTATTAATGAAGAGGTATCATTTTTGAAGAAGAAAGAAGCGGTATTTATTGGTGCACTATTGGTTATTTCAGTGGTGCTTTGTATTTTTGTTTATGCGGTTCCACATGGAACTCATGGGTCGATCCAGATTACGGTGGATGGGGAGCTTTATGGGACTTATTCACTGGCGGAGGATCAGGTGATCCAGATTGGGGATACCAATGTGTGTGAAATTAAGGACGGCGAGGTAAAGATGACAGAGGCGGACTGCCCGGATCATCTTTGCATGAAGCAGCCGGCAGTGGGCAGTGCAGGCGGATATATTGTGTGCCTGCCAAACAGAGTAGTCATTCAGGGAGAGGGCGATTCAGATTCACAGGATTCCGAAAGTGGATTTGACGCAGTGGTGTAAGTGATGAATCAGAAAAAGACAGCGTATCTTGGGCTGTTTGCAGCCATTGCCATTATTTTCGGGTATGTGGAATCGTTGATTCCGTTTTTTGCGGGAATTCCGGGAATGAAACTAGGGCTTGCAAATCTGGCGGTGCTTTTTGTGCTGGAGAGGTATACGTGGAAAGAAGCGGCGCTGGTTTCCATTGTGAGAATTTTTATTATCGGTTTTATGTTTGGAAGCGGCTCCAGTATTATGTATAGCCTGGCGGGGGCGACCCTTAGTTTGCTTGTGATGGTTTTTGTGAAAAATAAGATTGGATTCGGGCAGCTGGGTGTAAGTGTGGCTGGTGGCGTTTCCCATAACATCGGTCAGCTGCTGGTGGCGATTCCGGCAACGCATACGGTGGGACTGTTGTATTATTATGCTCCGGCGCTGATGGTGTCGGGAGTGATTACAGGACTGCTGATTGGAGTGCTGACGAAGGAAGTGCTTAAGAGGATTCCGTAATATGTTACCACCGTACGCATCTGGGCTGGATATATTCCAGCCCAAATGCTGTTGGTTGAAAAAGAGCTCCAGGCGATAGTTTTTGACTATCCTCTGGAGCTCTTTTCGTTATTCCGCAAGCTATCATTTTCTATGAATCTATCATGGACAACTTACGCTTCGTTTACTGTGTATCCGTCTTTCATTAATTCGAATTTATCCATCAATCCACTTGTCACATACACATTTTTGTCTTCATCTACGAATACGGCTTCTGCATCATATTTCTCTAAAAGAGGTTTGGCCGCGTCCATACCCAGGACGAAGCAGGCGGTGGAAAGGCCGTCGGCCAGATACCCCTGGTCGCAGACGATGGTAACAGAGGTGAGACCATTCCAGACAGGGTAACCGGTCTTTGGATCCAGAATGTGGTGGTAGCGGATTCCATCTTCTATGAAGTATTTTTCGTAGTCGCCGGAGGTGGAAAGGAACTGGTTGGCGTCCAGGGTAATGGCTCCAAGATAGTCGCCTTCCGTGTCACGGGGATCGGTGAGGGCTACTTTCCAGGAGGAGCCGTCTGGCTTTTCGCCGTAGGTCATGACACTGCTGCCGCCAAGGTTCAGGATCATACCTAAGACATCTGGCTGGGTTTGCAGGTAATCCATGATCAAATCACAGCCCATGCCTTTTCCAACGGCACCAAGATCCAGGGTACAGCCATCAAGAAGGGTTACATTGTTTCCGTCCACCTGAATTTTCTCGTAGCCCACTTCGGGAAGAAGGGTGTCGATTTCGGACTGATCTGGGACATGAGGGTTCTCGCCGGCAATGTCCCACAGGCGGATAATTTTTCCAAGGGTGGGGTCAAAAGCACCGTTGGAATCCTGGGAAAGCTGGCGGATTTTCTCAAGGTCGGCGGCAAGATCATCAGAAACTTCCATGGTCTTGCCATCAGCATTGTTCAGCTTGGAAATCTGGGAGTTTTCCTCTGTCCAGGAAAGGAGGGTGGTTTCCATTTCGCGGAGTTTTTCACCAATCTGGGTATTGATGTCCGCGCCTGAGGTGTAAAGGGTTTCGGAAACTACCGTGTCCATTGCGAAATCTGCGTTGGTGTATTTTTCTACGTCAGCAGCATAAACAACTGTAGTTGTTTTTCCCAGTACTGTTGCAGAAATGACAGTGAGAAGCATGCTGCCGCAGAGGATTCCTGCCACACTTCTCTTTCTCAAATGCCTTCTCCCATTAAACATATCCAAGCAGGTAAGTGATTGACCTCTGGACTGCTTTTTATAATGTGCCTTAATTAAATCGACTTCATTCTGAAATCTTACTTTACTTCTTTTTTTACTCATATCCTGTTCTTTCTGATTTTATTTTCTCTTATTTTCCAATAGCTTTCGCCCATCTTTTTCCAGCGCTTGTTTAAAAAAGGCTCTCATCTTTCGCCTTCGGAATCCCGATCCGGATATTCTTCTTCGGGCAGATTCCCTGGCAGGCGTGGCAGCAGATACATTCTCCGGAGAGAGAGGTATCACCGTCAATGTCCAGATGAGCAGGGCAGCGTTTTTTGCAGGCTCCGCATTTCGCCGGACAGGTGCTTCTGTCACGATTGAACAGTGCAGAAGGCGCTATAGGCATTATAGCAAAAATCGCGCCCATTGGGCAGAGGAACTGGCAGAAAAATCTTTCCTGGGTACACATTCCGATCAGGATCAGAAGCAGCAGCACAATCCCCACCTTGTAGGAGGCGCCAGGAAGTCTGCCAGCGGTGAGCATGGAAAACACATCCCAGGGGCTCATGCCCTGAAGCTTGCTGTACCAGCCGGTAAGGATAGATACAAGAAGCACCAGAAGCCAGATATATTTCACCTTCTGCAAAATACGGATGGCTTTTTCTGAATATCCGTGACGGCCTTTTTTATGAAAAACCTTCTGGCGGATAAACACAGTCAGCTCATACAATGCATCCCCAAGGGAACCAAATGCGCACGCATATCCGCAGAAATGCCGTCCGAACAGGCAGGTTACCACCAGCAGCACGGCAGTCACATCCAAAAAGGAATTCCAGCTGATTGTCTGATGTGCTACGATTGCCTGAAAAATGGACTTCACGCCTGCGAATGCCGTGGAAAAAAGTGCCGGAGCAAAAATGAAAAACAGAAGCTGGATGCCGGCGCGGATCAGCCGGATTTTTCTCTGTCTCTTTTTCATTGATTTTCCGCCTTTCCAAGTGCATCATTTACAGCGTTGATAATTCCAGTGGAACTGAAGGTTGCGCCGGAAATGGTGTCAACGTCTGTACTCTGGGAAGCCAGAATGGTGCTGATCACGCCTTGTCCCTGGGAAAGGTATGCAGAGTCTTCGCCTGGTGCACTTACCACCTGAATGTCTGTAATCGTATCATTTTCAAGTGTAACCTGAACCTGGATGTTGCCGCCAAAGCCCTGGCCGTCTCCTGTATAGGTTCCGTTTTTATAAACAAGCTCTTCACTGTCTTCATTAGAAGAAGTGTCCTCAGCCTCTGTCTCATCTGTATTTTCCTCATCTTTTTTCGCGTCCTCGGAAGCATCCCCGGAAGATGTTTCCTCCACCTGGGCTTTCTGATTCTTCGCTTCCTCTTCTGCCTTTTTCTTCGCCTCTTCCTGCGCTTTCGCAGCCTCTTCAAGGGCACTTAATATCTCATCCTGCTGTTTTTCCAAGGCCTCCACTCTGGTTGTCAGACTGGCGATCTGCTGGTCTTTTTCGGTATCACTATCTTTTTTCTGCATGGAGTTGTAGCCAAGAACGACACCAACGATCAGAAGCAGACATAAAACTCTCATAATAAAACTCTGGTATTTCATGGGTTATGCTCCTTTTGCCTGATTTAATGCATTTCTAAATGCCTGAATAATTCCCTGGGAGGAATATGTGCATCCAGATACTGTATCTACACTGTCTGCGGACTGCTTTCCCATAACCTGTCCAAGAATTCCCTCCCAGGCTGTATCTGCATATTCTTCATCATCATAGGAAAAATAAGTTGCTCCCACAATCTGTCCTCCGGATATTGTTACTGTAACCTGTACACTGTCTGGTCCGTCATTGCCTTCTCCAATGCCAGTGTAGGTTCCATCTGTATATGCACCAGCAGGCACAGGCGTGGGTTCTGGCGTAGCTGTCGGTTCCGGCGTCACAGAATTCTCCGGTGTATCCGTCGGTTCCGGCGCAGAAGTTGGCGCTGGCGCTTCAGTAGGCTCTGGTACAGCTGTAGGCTCCGGCGCAGTCGTTGGTTCTGGAACAGAAGTCGGCTTTGGCGTATTTGTGGGATTCGGCACCTCAGTGGGTTCCGGCGTTACAGAAGGCTGTACCTCTGTATTTTTTGCCTGCTCCAGTGCTATTTTGGACGCATCCAGAATTCCCATAGAAGAAAATGTTGCACCACTTACAGTGTCAATTCCTTCTGTACTCTGCTTTTCCAGTATTTTAGGCTGTATGGATCTCCATGCCTTATTGAAAAAGCTTCGGGTATCTGAGTTTGTATTGGTTACTTCCGTAATTTTTCCATCTTTAATCGTCAGTGATATGTTAACCTGTCCGGAATATCCCATTGCAGACCCTGTATAGGTGCCATCTTTCAAAAGATTTACAACCGGCTGCTCATCTGACGGATTATCCGGAGTCTTGGTAGGCTGTGGAATCTCCGTTGGAATTGGTGTTACAGTTTCATCAGGTACAGTAGTCGGGGTTGGAGTTATATCTTCTTCCTTTGAGTCTGTAGTTCCTGATTGATCAGCCTTTGAGAGAGCCTGGGATAAAGCTCCGAGAATTCCATTTGAAGAAAATGTTGCACCACTTACAGTATCAATTTCAGAAGTACTCTGTCTGGAAATCACATTGGACTTGATTGTTTTCCATGCTTTATTAAAAAATTCAGGTGTATCTGTATTTGTGTTGCTTATTTTTTTGATTTTTCCATTTTTTATTGTAACCTTTACCGTTACGGTTCCATCAAAGCCTTCTGCCTGTCCCTCATATACGCCATCTTTATAGCTGACAGAAGTATCTTTCTTCGGTTTCTTTGCAGGTTTTGGCGTTGGCGTTGGAGTTGGTGTGGCAGAATCACTGTTTCCTGCCTGTGAAAGGGCATTCTGTACTGCCTGGATAATTCCGTTTGAGGAGTAAGTTGCACCGCTGACTGCATCCACATTCGGGGACTGGCTTGATAAAACCTTACTTACAACGCCCTGAGCGGAGGCAAAATAAGAGCCTGTTTCTCCTGAGGCACTCAATATATCAACAGCTGTGATTTTCCCATCTGATACAGTTACCTGTACGGTAATCGTTCCCCCAAAGCCAGTACCGCTGCCCTGGTAAGTTCCATCTTTATAGCCGCCTTCCGGAACTTCTGTAGTTGGTGTAGTGGTGGAGCCCTGACCTACCCCTGAAGATGCAGCCGTTTTTACTGGAAGGGTCTTTGAGCTTCCTTTTTTTATACCATTTTTTTTCTTTGAAATTTTGGAAGTTTTTTTCTTTGAAGAAGCTGATGATGTGTTTTTGCCTGTTTTCAGCAGACTCTCCTCTTCTGCCTCGTCATCTGCTGTCTCATAGGAATAGGCTGTTTTCAGAAGCGATTCCAGATCCTGGGATTTTACAACCTCTCTGGTTTCAGCAGTCACTTCTTTTCCACTGCTGCCAGCCTGAGCACCTGCTGCAGCCACAGCAGCAATAACCACTGCTGCCGGAGCAAGTTTCACCAGATTCTTTTTTTCAAAAGGATTCTTATCACTGTCTCGTTTTTTCATGCTGTCTCCTGTTAAAATATGTAGCAAAATAAGTTTCTTTTTACAAGCAAAAGCAGGGGCTGTTAAAAACGGCCCCCGTTCCTTTGCCTTGTTTTTGCACAAGTATTATTTGTTATCGTAAAAGCTTTGTAATCATTATTTTACTTTTACTTTGAATTTCTTAGATACTCCATTACTTGTAACAGTGATGGTTGCAGTACCTTTCTTCTTACCTTTTACAACACCTTTTGCAGTAACAGTCGCTACTTTCTTGTTGCTGGACTTATATGTTACTTTTCCGGATGGTGTTGCGGTTGCTTTGATTTTTACTGTTTTGCCTTTCTTGATAGTTGCAGAAGATTTTGCAAGCTTCAGAGAAGGTTTCTTAACCTGGATTACTACCTTCTTAGTGTAATTTCCAACCTTTACAGTAATGGTTGTCTTTCCCGCTTTTTTCGCTTTTACAACGCCTTTGGAGGAAACAGTCGCTACTTTCTTATTGCTGGATGTAAATTTAACTTTTCCAGTTACATCATTTTTTACAACAGTAATGGTTGTAGAGGTTTTTCCTTTGGTGTAAATTGTGGAAGCTTTTGCAGTTGCTGTAATTCCTTTGGCCGGTGCTGCAGTCGGTGCCGGAGTTACAGTTGGCTGTGTAGGTGCTACAGTTGGCTGTGCAGGGGTCGGTGTTGCGGTCGGCTGCGCCGGGGCTGGTGTTGCAGTCGGCTGTGCCGGTGTTGCGGTTGGAGCCGGAGCTTTTACAAGCATGTTAAGAGCTTCTCTTAAATGTCCGATCTGCTCTTCTACGCCATAAGTTGTCTGATTCTTAATATTTGCAAGCATTTCCTCGCACTCTTCAAGCTCATTTGCAATGCTGTCTTTTGCAGCAGCCCAGCTCTCTGGAGTATAATCAGCCTCGTTCAGGGCTTTTGCTTCTGCGATAATGTTTTCCAGTGGTGTGGAATCTGCATCACCTGCAGGTTTTGCAATATTCTCAGCTGTTGCCTGGAATTTTACAACGTAATCCTGGTATCCAAGGGCATGAACAGTAAGGATCCAGTAACCAGTTCCGTCAGTTCCTTCCGGAAGCTTGCATCTTCCAGATTCTGTAAGACCAAGCTGGATACCCATCATTTTATGCATCCAGTTATCAGCTGCAAATTTTGTTCCATAGTTTGCAAGTCTGTTTGTATAAGTGGAATCATTTCCATAATATGCCCACTCAACAGACTGCATATGTGCACCAAGATCGCCATAGTTTCCCGTCAGGTCAACTCTCAGGAACTCACCATAAGAACCATTTCCAGGTTTTACAGTTGCTGTAATTCCATCTGCCACTTTCAGCTCTGCATCTTTGATACCAGACTCAGTTCCGTTCTGTCTTGCTCCGATTACAAAGCTTCCGTCCTCAGCTTTTGTAACTTTTTTCAAGCCATTTGTATTTGCAGTTACATTTGCAACGGCTTCATAGGATTTCAGTTCTTTCTCGCCATAACCGCCGATCAGCTGTCCGCCATTTTTTACAATTGCATGGCTTTCTGCAAAAGCAGCAAGGTCAGCTCTCTTAATCTCAACCGGTACATATTTCAGTCCAGTTACGGTATATCCGGTTACATTGTTCCGGTTAAATACTTCTGATGTTCCATCGGCATAATAAACTGTTTTTCCGTCTGCGCTCCAGTGGGAAACTGTTTTTCCATTAAGAACCGCGATTGCCTGGAAGCTTCCTCTGTGAAGGCCATGGTTTGCAGTTGCTCTTGTTACAGCATCAAATGCTCCAAGGTCTGACTCACCTCTTCTGTCTTTTTCTTCAGAAGAAGCTGTGGAGCCTGCATTGTATACATCCTCGGAAGCCCAGTATTCAGCCCAGGTAAGACCTGCGTATACATATACGTTTTCGTTGTAAACAAATGAGAGATCTGCATATCCAGATGCACTTACGGTAACGGTATCTCCATCTTTTACTTCTGTTTTGGAGTAATCAAGAGCTCCATCTTCCTGAACTACTTTTACAGAACCTCTTCCGCTTGCAGCATACTCTTTTTTACCAATTTTTACTTTTGAAACAGCCTTTGTATATGCAGCAAACTGCTCTGCAGTAATGTCTGCTGCAGCAACCAGCTTTCCCTCATACTCGTCGTATGAAGCCGGCATAACATCTGTTGTTGCTGTAAAAGTAGTGCTGATGGAAGCATATTTTCCATTGGCATCAGAAATTGTTAAAGTATGTGTTCCCGGTGTAAGATCTGCAACCTTTACGCCATCCTCTGTTGCTTCAGCTTTTACGCCATCAACAGCATACTCTTTGGAAAAATCTGCCGGAAGATCACCAGCAAATTCAACTTTAACAGCTGTATCAGTTGTTTTTACGTTTACTGCTGTTGCAGCTACGCCTGTTGTTACCGGAACATAGGTATCTTCAATGTCAAAATTGATAATTCCCTTGTTTGTATAATAGGTCACGCTGGAAATTATTTTGCCCATCATGGATACATAGTGTGCAGAGCTTACCGGACCGCCATGTACAGTTGTTGTAAAGCCTGTGCTCCATGCCAGATGGCCGCCTCTCCAGATATTCTCCAGATGACGAAGGGCATATGTGGTTCCGTCTGTTGTATTGATCACAGCTCCGTAAATGCTGTCAGCTGCTGTGTCAATAACTCCAGCCAGCGCCTCATCATTCAGATCCAGTTCATAATCTCCATATTTGGTATCTGTTTTAAATGTTGAACCAATTGAAACGGTCTGTGCACTCATTCCCTGAACTGTGCCAAAGGAAATATTACCATCTGCATCAACCGTAAGTTCTTTATAATAGGCCGGTGCCGCATCTGCTGCCAGTACATAATAGGAATAATCAGCAGCTTCGATCAGTGCATCTTTTCCTGTATAAGTATTCTCGCTTGTCTGACCTCTGTTGGTAACAGCGATTGTTACAGAAGTGCTGTCTGTAATCTGCTTGTATTTGTCAGCATTGTTGTTAAGCAAGGACGCATCTGTTACTTTTACCGGGAAAGTAATACCTGCCAGATTTTTTCCTGCTGCGTCTGTATGATAAGCAGCATTACCATTCATCATACCTTTTGTTCTGGATTTATTTAATGTAGCAGATGTAAATGCATCTACTTTTACATCATTGTTTTTCAACTCAGATCTGTAAAAAGCTTCATAGGGAATGTTCATCAGTACGATCTGACCATCCTCCACTGTTTTCAAAGCTCCCGCTTCATTGTTGGTTTCGCCCTCAGTGTCTGCTAAAAAAGCATCTTCTGTGTCTCCGGTTTCACCATCCTCGAATCCAGACTCCTCTTCTGCGGCTTCTCCAGATTCAAAACCCTCCTCTGTGTCTGTAGCAAAATCTGCTGAATCGTCAGCCTCTGATGATTCGTCATAGTCGTCTGAAATCTCATCAGAACCATATGTAGTCTCCTCAGATACCTCAACAGCTGCTTCTCCAGAAATAAAGTCCTCTGCCATAACTCCAACCGGTGAACTGGTCATCGCTACAGCTGCACTCATAATGATCGGAGCAATTTTTCTTAATAACTTTTTGTCAGCCATTCTCTTCCTCCTTGTTTAACTATTATTAGTGTTTTCTAACCTTTGTTTATTTTACAGAATTGTGTTAGAAATGTCTATCTATTTTTAGTTTAGACATTGCACTTTTTTTATCAACAAGAGGGGCTGTTTCGTATATCAACATGCTGATTCCGTCTCCATATTTTATATAAAAAATACTTTCCTCTCTTTAGGCATAATGATATCGCTTACAGACATCATCCCCCCATTTGCAGCAAAAAAGAATCCAGGCACGGAAGTCTTCTTACTTCTATACCTGGATTCTCCTACATTGAAAATTAAGCAACTGCCATATTGACTTGTTTGATTTTTCATCTGCTGCTCCTACGTCAGTCGCCGTAGCTACCGCTACACAGCCCCGGCCGTTGGGATGCGCCATATGCACCATATTTTCTTTCTATGAGAAAAAGCTCTCAGCCACGCTCATCTCCGCAATATATCCGACAGTTCCTGTCATAAAAATAGTTCCGTCTTCTTTAATGTCGATCTGGATCATACCACCTGGCTGGTTTACATTGATTCTGTTTTCCATCAGACCTTTTCGGTAGGCTGCAATGGCTGCCGCACAACTTCCTGTACCGGAAGCTTTTGTGTAACCGGAGCCACGCTCCCAGATCTCGATATCCAGATTTCCTTTATCAATCTGGCGACAGATCTGCAGGTTCACTCTTTCCGGGAACTCATCTGCATTTTCCACATATGGCCCCAGCTCCCTTACTTTTTCCTGAGATACTTGATCCATGAAAATAATGCAGTGTGGATTTCCTACTGTGAGACAAGTTGCCTTGTATTCTTTCTTGTTAAATGTAAATGGCTCATCGATCACCTCACGCACCTCGCCAGTTACCGGAATCTCTCTGGAAAGGAAAGAGGCTTTGCCCATATTTACGCGGAACTCTGTCGCTCTGGCATTCAGACACTCTACTTCGATTGTTCCGGATAAAGTCTCAATGGCAAATTTTTTCTCTGTAACATACTCATTGTCCATAAGATATTTTGCAAAAATACAGACACCGTTTCCACTGATTGCAGCTTCACTTCCATCGGAATTAAAAATATGCATTCCCATTTTTCCGTTAATGTCAACTGGTCCGTAAAGCACACCATCCGCTCCAAGTCCGAACCCCCGCTGGCAAAGAAGCGCAACTTTTTTGCCCTGCAGCTGAAGCTGGTTTTTCTTCGCATCCAGTACCAGATAATCATTTCCAAAGCCCTGATATTTTGTCATGATAATGCTGTCTCTCATTGTTTTCAATTCCTTTCTGACGAAGCGCCCGTGATTTTTTTCTCAAATCACATTTTATATATCCAGTATAGCGTTTATTTTTCCCATGTACATAGAATAACTTGCGAAATATATTGCAAAAAATGTGGTATTTCATTTATAATAAAGTCATATTTCAAGCGCAGAATTGAATTATGACGCTACGCAAACGTAGCTGCAAGCAAAGTTTGCGGTTCCATACACACTATAGATAAAACAGGAGCCATAACATATGAATTCTTTCAATGAGCCTACTGAAAAAACCGGCTATCTGGAGCAGGATTTCCGGCTTTTTCACATCAAAGACCAGTCCAAGCGAGAATTTTCCTACCATTATCATGATTTTCACAAGGTGATCATCTTTCTTTCCGGAAAGGCAGCCTACCACATTGAGGGAAAGTCCTACTACCTGAAGCCCTGGGACATTCTCCTCGTGAACCGTCACGCCATCCACAAACCGGAAATTGATTTTTCGGTTCCATACGAACGTTTTGTACTATGGATCCGCGATGACATCAAATCCACAGAACTGCTCCGCTGTTTTCAGAAGGCGATTGACCGGAGTTACAATCTAATCCGTCTGGACTCTGACACTCAGGAAAAATTAAAGCAGCTTCTCTACGAACTGGAAGCTGCCCTGAAAGACGAAAAATTTGGAAGCGAGCTTCTTGGCTCAGCTCTTTTTACCCAGTTCATGGTTTATGTAAACCGCATTTTTCTGGAAAAGCAGTACATTTACGACGCTCGCTCCTACAGCAGTGATTCCCAGATAGAAGAGCTTCTCCGTTATATTAACCACAATCTTACTGAAGATCTTTCCATTGAAACCCTTGCTCGGAAATACTACCTGAGCAAGTATCACATGATGCGGAAATTCAAGGAGGAAACCGGTTACACCATCCACAACTACATCATTAGCAAGCGCCTTCTTCTCGCCCGCACAAAAATTTCCGAAGGCACCCCCATCCTGAAGGCCGCCCAGTTAAGCGGCTTCTCCGACTATACCACCTTCTCCCGGGCCTATAAAAAACAATTTGGCACCGCGCCAAGCCAGACAATATAATTGCTATTTAGTGTGTTGAAAGTTATTCAAGGCGGACGCATTCGGACAATGGTGATTGCTCACTCGCCGGCGCAACGCTC
>OLPO01001176.1_pt1 | contig 18577 bp, 12 predicted proteins | sample 1672831 | NCBI WGS metagenome assembly OLPO01 (sample SAMEA3136728, study PRJEB25190) | human gut metagenome
AGCTCATTGCATAGTTAAGACCTGCTTTGATATGACCTGTTCCATGAGGTGCAGCACGGTCAAAATCGCTGACACGGATTGTGATCGGTTTAGCGCCGCCTTTGAAGTATGGTCCTACAGGTGTAGTGAATACACGGAACATATATTCGTCAGCTGGCTTCACACCGATAACAGGGTTGGTACCCATCATGTAAGGACGGACATACAGAGTAGCTCCTGAGCCATATGGCGGAACATATGCTGCATTTGCTTTTATTGTCTGTACGATGGCATCAACGAAACGGTCTTCCGGGAATACCGGCATTTCAAGCCTTTTTGCTGAATTTGCCATACGTTCTGCGTTTAAATCCGGACGGAAAGTAACAATATGTCCGTCTTCTGTTGTGTAAGCCTTCATTCCCTCGAAAACAGTCTGTGCATACTGGAATACACCGGCACACTCATTTAATGTTACGTTAGGATCTGTAGTAAGTTCACCTGCATCCCATGCACCGTCTTTGAATTTAGATACATAACGATAATCGGTCTGTACATAACCGAAGCCTAAGCTGCCCCAGTCCATATTCTTTTTTTCCATAATATCAATTCCTCCGTTCACATTCATTACTTTGTGTAATTTATCTCTTTACCATTGTAAAACTTTTGACTGCTAACTTCAATGGGGAATTTGATTTTTTGGATTTTTTTTGTTCCTGTTTGTACTTTGCTTTCCCGCGTGTTGCTTTTTAGACAGGATTTCGCTATAATAAATAGCAGAAATATGGGAGGAAAAAATGAGTAATCAAAATTTGAATCAATTTGGAGAGTTAGGGGACAGACTTAAAATCATCATTGATGACGGCGTAAACTCCCAGGACTATCAGAAAATGACAAAAGAAATAAAAAATACAGTAAATGATGCAGTAAATCTGGCAGTGAATACAGCAGTAGAGACCGGAAGCACAGCCATTAAAAATGGCCTGGATAATGTGTTTGGAAATGGAAATACCAACGCCGGGATGCAGAAAGAACAGCAGAAGACCAGAACACAAGCTTTTGAGGAAAAGCGAAAGCAGGAGCGTGCGGCACAGGATGCTGCCAGATCTCAGGCAGATGGGAAAAAGGAAATGCCTGCTCTTTATGAGAAAATGACAGGTGTCCGTGTGAAGGGGCTGCTTATGTCTGTTACAGGAGGAATCCTGGCCAGTGGAATGGGACTGGGATGTCTGGTTTTGGGAATTTTCGGTACAGTAGCGAAAATGAATTCCATAGTAGCCGGCGGTATTGGCTTTCTGGCAGCTGGAGCTGTTATCGGCGGTGGCTTTCTGGCAGCAGGCGTAAGCAAATTGGGAAGTCTGAACCGTTTTCAGAGATATCAGCAGATACTGGGAGATCATACCTATTCTAATTTTGAACAGTTATCCATTGCTGTGGACAAACCCGTGGATTTTGTAAAGAAAGATATCAAAAAAATGATAGCCAGAGGCTGGTTTCGCCAGGGACATATTGATAATCAGGAAACATGCCTGATCACAAGTAATGAGACATACAGACAGTATACAGTCACACAGAATGCACTGGAGCAGAGAACACAGGAAGAACAGAAAAAGCAGGCAGAGGCAGACAGGCTCAGGCAGAATACTGCTCCTGAGGTACAGGAGATTTTGGATAAGGGGAATGATTATCTGAAAAAGCTGGGAGAATGCAATGATGCAATTCCCGGTGAGATGATATCAGCCAAGATTTCCAGAATGGAGCTGATCGTGAAACGTATTCTGGAGCGTGCCCAGGAGCATCCGGAGATAGTGCCGGATCTGAAAAAAATGATGTCCTATTATCTGCCAATTACAGTGAAGCTTTTGAATGCATATGCAGATATGGATAAGCAGCCGGTGCAGGGAGAAAATATTCAAAATTCCAAAAAGGAAATTGAAGAATCTCTGGATACCTTAAACCTGGCTTTTGAAAAACTGCTGGATTCTATTTTTGAGGATACAGCTATGGATGTATCCAGTGACATTTCTGTATTACACACTCTATTGGCACAGGAAGGGCTGACAGAGGATGATTTCAACCGTATGAAGAAGCAATAACAGCAAAGGCATAATAGAAAAGGAGAGAACTTATGGGAAACGAAATGCAGGATTTTGAAAAAGCAAATTTAGTATTGGAACCAACAGAGGCACCAACCTTAACATTGGATCCTGATCTGGGAGAAACAGAACCGGCAGCCGTTTCCGTGCCGGAGCCTGAAAAAAAGCAGGAAGTAAAAGCAAAAATGCCGGCCCTCTCTCCGGAAGAGCAGAAAATGGTAGATGATTTTGCTGCTAAGATCGATATTACCAACACAAACCAGATTCTTCAGTATGGAGCCGGAACCCAGAAGAAAATGGCTGATTTTTCAGATGCAGCTCTGGAAAATGTAAAGACTCAGGATCTGGGCGAGGTTGGGGATCTGATTTCAAGCGTAGTTGGAGAATTAAAGGATTTCAGCGCTGAGGAGGAAAATAAGGGCTTTTTTGGATTTTTCCGCAAACAGACCTCCAAGATTGAGAATCTGAAGAACAAATATGACAAAGCCGAGATAAGTGTGGGCAAAATAACAGATGCCCTTCAGGAGCATCAGGTACGCCTTCTGAAGGATTCTGCAATGCTGGATAAAATGTATGACCAGAACCTGAGCTACTTTAAAGAACTGACCATGTATATTGCAGCTGGAAACCAGAAGCTGGAGGCAACCAGAAATGGTGAACTGGCAGAACTGAAGAATAAAGCAGCTTTATCAGGACAGCCGGAAGATGCCCAGGCAGTCAGGGATATGGAGGAAAAATGCAATCGTTTTGAAAAGAAGCTTCATGATCTGGAGCTTACCCGGACCATCGCTATGCAGACCGCTCCTCAGATCCGTCTGATTCAGAATAATGACACAAGTATGGTAGAGAAAATCCAGACAACGATTGTGAATACCATTCCTCTCTGGAAAAGCCAGATGGTCCTTGCACTGGGAATTGCTCATTCAACAGAAGCGGCTCAGGCTCAGCGCCAGGTAACGGATCTGACCAATGAGCTTCTGAGAAAAAATGCAGAAACTCTTCATACAGCCACTGTAGAGACAGCCAGGGAATCTGAGCGTGGTATCGTAGATATTGAAACTTTGCAGAAAACCAATGCAGATTTAATACAGACCCTGGACGAGGTGATCCGTATTCAGCAGGAAGGCCATGAGAAACGGAAGGCTGCTGAGGCAGAGATGCGTCGTATGGAAAATGAGCTGAAGGACAAACTGCTGGAAATCCGAAAATAATGTAACTGTTTGAAAGCCAGAGGATGTTGCCTGATAAGGGCAATGTCAGATATAAAAAGAAAAAGAGGTTATTTTCATGTATAGAGACCACACTAAAGTAATTCAGATAGGAAACAGAAAAATCGGCGGCGGGAATCCCATACTTATCCAGTCCATGACCAATACAAAGACCGAAGATGTAGATGCCACTGTCAGTCAGATTTTATCCCTGGAACAGGCAGGCTGTGATATTATCCGCTGCGCAGTGCCGACTATGGAGGCGGCCAGGGCTCTGGGAGAAATCAAAAAACAGATACACATTCCGCTTGTAGCAGATATTCATTTTGATTACCGTCTGGCCATTGCAGCTATGGAAAATGGTGCAGATAAAATCCGTATTAACCCCGGTAATATTGGAAGCACTGACAGGATCAAGGCAGTAGTGGATACAGCAAAGGAGCGTAATATTCCTATCCGTGTAGGGGTAAACAGTGGTTCCCTGGAAAAGGAACTGGTAGAGAAATATCATGGTGTTACAGCAGAGGGGCTGGTGGAAAGTGCCTTGGATAAAGTACACATTATTGAAGAACTGGGTTATGATAATCTGGTGATCAGTATCAAATCTTCTGACGTTCTCATGTGTGCCAGGGCTCATGAGCTGATCGCACAGCAGACAGATTATCCTCTTCATGTAGGAATTACAGAAGCAGGAACTCTATATTCAGGAAATATTAAATCAGCTGTGGGACTGGGGATTATTCTGTATCAGGGAATAGGAGATACCATTCGTGTATCTTTGACAGGAGCGCCTCTGGAGGAAATTAAATCTGCAAAGAGAATCCTGAAAACCCTTGGACTGCGTAAAGGCGGGGTAGAGGTAGTTTCCTGTCCGACCTGTGGCAGAACTCAGATTGATCTGATTGGTCTTGCAAATCAGGTAGAGACTATGGTACAGGATATTCCGCTGGATATTAAGGTGGCTGTAATGGGGTGTGTGGTAAATGGCCCTGGGGAAGCCAGAGAAGCTGATATCGGTATTGCCGGCGGTGTAGGAGTTGGCCTGTTGATCAAGGGCGGCGAGATCATAAAGAAGGTTCCTGAAGATCAGCTGCTTGAAACATTGCGTCAGGAGCTTCTGAACTGGCAGAAATAACGGAAAGACAGGAATGGTTTTTCAGACAGGGTTTTCTGGCTGAAAAAAGGAGATTTTATTTTGGAAAAAGACTTTTTTGATGTATTTCCCAACTTAAAAGTGAAAAAAGAATTGGAGGAATTGCTGGAAATGGTCACTGTGACCAGAGTTTCCTGTAATCCCTCCAAAACTCATATCTGGGTTTATATAAAAAGTGAACGGTGGATCCACAAGAAACATATCTTTGAATTGGAGGACCAGATTGAAAGGCAGCTTTTCTCAGGACTTGAACTGCGAGTGACTGTTATTGAAAAATTCCGGTTGTCCAGACAGTATACCCCGGAGAACTTTCTGGAAACTTATCGTTCCAGTATGGAACTGGAACTGCGCAGCTATAACATGCTTGAGTACAATATGTTCAAACAGGCACAGATTACTTTTCCGGGAGAGAATGATCTGCGTATGATACTTCCGGATTCTGTAATCGCCAGGGAGAAAAGTGAAATTCTGGTGGAATATCTCCACAAGGTTTTTTGCGAGAGATGTGGCATGGATCTGAAGGTGGAACTGGATTTTGTGGAGACACAGGAGAGCAGATACAGGAAAAATGCAGCTGCCCAGATTGCACAGGAGGTAGAGAATGTTATCCGCCATGCAAAACTGAACAGCAGCAAAGAAGAGGACGGACAGAAGCCGGCAGAAGAGGTAAAGACGGCGAAGACGGAAAACAAAGACAAAAAAGAAGACAAGACATCTGCAAAACAGGAGAAAAAACCGTCCTTTGGAGAGCGGAAAGACAAAAAAGGAGATTTCCGCGGCGGTTTTCGTAGGGACAGCAATCCGGATGTTATTTATGGAAGAGACTTTGAAGGAGAGCCCATTACCTTGGAATCTATTACCGGTGAGATGGGTGAAGTTATTGTACGCGGACAGGTTATGGATGTAGAAGCAAGGGAGATCCGTAATGAGAAAACGATCCTGATCTTTCCGATTACAGACTTTACAGATAGTATTGTAGTAAAAATGTTCCTCAGAAACGAGCAGGTGCCTGAGGTTACAGAGCATGTAAAGAAGGGAGCTTTTTTAAAGTTCCGCGGTGTTACTACAATTGACCGTTTTGACAGTGAACTGACCATCGGTTCCATTGCGGGAATTAAGAAGATTGCCAATTTTACCACTGCCAGGGTGGATACCAGCCCTCAAAAGCGAGTGGAGCTTCATTGTCATACCAAAATGAGTGATATGGATGGAGTCACAGAGGCCAAGGCTCTGGTAAAGCGTGCCTATGAATGGGGGCACAAGGCAATTGCCATTACAGATCATGGCGTAGTTCAGGCTTTTCCGGAGGCAAACCACTGCTTTGATGCATGGGGCGGTTGTGTGCCCAAGGATTCGGATTTTAAAGTTCTTTATGGTATGGAGGCTTACCTGGTAGATGATTTAAAGGGTATGGTTACAAATGGTAAAGGACAAAGCCTGGATGGGAAATTTGTGGTATTTGATATTGAAACCACAGGCTTTTCCTCTCTGACCTGTCATATCATCGAAATTGGAGCAGTGCTTGTAGAGAATGGCCAGATCACAGAGCGTTTTTCTACTTTTGTAAATCCCAGGGTTCCCATTCCTTTTCGGATTGAACAGCTGACCAGTATTAATGACAGTATGGTAATGGACGCCCCTCCCATCGAGGAGGTTCTGCCCAGATTCCTGGAATTCTGCAAGGGTGCGGTAATGGTTGCCCACAATGCAGACTTTGATATGGGATTTATTATGAAAAACTGTGACAGACTGGGGATTTCTCATGACTTTACCTATGTGGATACTGTAGGTATGGCCAGATTTCTGCTTCCTGCATTGAACCGTTTTAAGCTGGATACAGTAGCGAAAGCAGTAGGTGTTTCCCTAGAGAATCATCACAGGGCAGTGGATGATGCGGCGTGCACTGCGGAGATCTTTGTGAAATTTGTGCAGATGCTGGCAGAACGTGATATCGTAGATGTGGATGAATTAAATAAGCAGGGAGCAGTTTCAACGGATACTGTCAAAAAACTGCCTACTTATCATGCTATTATTTTTATGCGGAATGAACCGGGACGCATTAACCTGTACAAGCTTGTCAGCCAGTCTCATCTGAAATACTATCACAGAAGACCACGAGTACCAAAGAGCGTGCTGGAAAAATATAGAGAAGGACTTTTGGTAGGAAGTGCCTGTGAAGCAGGGGAGCTGTATCAGGCCCTTCTTAGGAATGCACCTGAGGCAGAAATCGCCAGACTGGTGAATTTCTATGATTATCTGGAAATCCAGCCAATAGGAAACAATAAGTTTATGCTTGCAGATGAAAAGCATGATATGATAAATTCAGAGGAGGATCTCCGGGAGATCAACCGCCGGATCGTGAAGCTTGGAGAGCAGTTTAAAAAGCCGGTGGTAGCTACCTGTGATGTACATTTTATGGATCCTCAGGATGAGGTTTACCGCCGGATCATTATGGCCGGTAATGGATTTTCAGATGCGGATGAGCAGGCGCCTCTGTATCTGCGTACTACGGAGGAAATGCTGGATGAGTTTTCCTATCTGGGCAGCGAAAAGGCTGAGGAAGTGGTGATCACAAATCCAGGTAAGATCGCGGATATGATCGAAAAAATTTCACCGATCCATCCGGACAAATTTCCACCGGTTATTGAAAATTCGGATCAGGATCTGAAGAATATCTGCTTTACCAAGGCTCATGAAATGTACGGCGATCCTCTTCCAAAGATTGTAGAGGACCGTCTGGATAAAGAATTGCATTCCATTATTTCCAATGGTTATGCGGTAATGTATATTATTGCCCAGAAGCTGGTATGGAAGTCTAATGAAGATGGATATCTGGTAGGCTCCCGAGGCTCTGTAGGTTCCTCCCTGGCAGCGACTATGTCAGGAATTACAGAGGTTAATCCTCTGCCGCCCCACTATTTGTGCCCTAATCCTGACTGTAAATACAGTGATTTTGATTCTCCTGAGGTCAGAAAGTATTCCGGAATGGCAGGTTGTGATATGCCGGATAAGATATGCCCTAAATGTGGAACCAAAATGAAGAAAGAGGGATTTGATATTCCTTTCGAGACATTCCTGGGATTCAAGGGAGATAAGGAACCGGATATTGACCTTAACTTTTCCGGAGAATATCAGGCGAATGCTCACAGATATACGGAGGTTATTTTCGGAAAGGGCCAGACCTTCAAGGCAGGTACCATTGGTACACTTGCCGAGAAAACAGCCTTTGGTTATGTGAAAAATTATTATGAAGAACGTGGAGTACATAAGCGTTACTGTGAGATTAACCGTATTGTCCAGGGCTGCACCGGTGTGCGAAGGACTACCGGACAGCATCCGGGAGGAATTATCGTACTTCCTATGGGAGAAGAGATTGAGAAATTTACTCCGGTTCAGCATCCGGCCAATGATGTGAACAGTGATATTATCACAACACATTTTGATTATCATTCTATTGACGGAAACTTGCTGAAGCTTGATATACTCGGGCATGATGATCCTACCATGATCCGTATGCTGGAAGATCTGACAGGCATCAGTGCCAGGGATATTCCACTGGATCAGAAGGATGTGATGTCACTGTTTGCCAGCACGAAGGCACTTCACATTGAGCCTGAGGATATAGGGGGATGTAAGCTTGGCTGTCTGGGAATTCCGGAGTTTGGTACAGATTTTGCCATGCAGATGCTTATAGATACTAAGCCGAAATATTTCTCTGATCTGGTTCGTATTGCGGGGCTTTCCCATGGTACTGATGTATGGCTGGGAAATGCCCAGGTACTGATCCAGGAAGGAAAAGCAACGATTTCCACTGCGATCTGTACACGTGATGATATTATGATCTATCTGATCGGTAAGGGAGTGGAGAGTGGTCTGGCCTTTACCATTATGGAGAGTGTCCGTAAGGGCAAGGGTCTTCGTGAGGAGTGGATCACGACTATGAAGGAGCATGATGTGCCGGACTGGTATATCTGGTCCTGTAAGCTGATCAAGTATATGTTTCCCAAGGCTCATGCAGCAGCCTATGTTATGATGGCATATCGTATTGCCTGGTATAAGGTATTTCAGCCATTGGCCTATTATGCGGCTTATTTCAGTATTCGTGCCACTGCCTTTTCTTACGAACTGATGTGTATGGGAAAAGAACGTCTGGAATATTATATGGCAGAGATACGCAAAAAAGGAGATGCTGCCTCCAAGAAAGATCAGGATACTTTAAAAGATATGCGTATTGTACAGGAAATGTATGCCAGAGGGATTGAGTTTGTTCCTATTGATATTTATACTGCCAAGGCCCAGCGGTTCCAGATTGTAGACGGAAAACTGATGCCAGCACTGGCCACCATTGATGGTCTGGGAGGTAAGGCGGCAGATGCAGTGGTGGATGCTGCCAAACAGGGCAGATTTTTGTCAAAGGATGATTTTCGTGACAGGACCAAAGTTAGTAAAACTGTGATTGATCTGATGGATGACCTGAAATTGTTCGGCGATATTCCTCAGTCAAATCAGATGTCATTGTTTGATTTCACCGGCTGATCTGTACAAGTGCCAGATTGGACATATCATAAGAGACAGGAAAACAAGGAGATGGATATGCGAAAAGAAGAATTAAGATATTTACAGAGACTGGCTGAGCTTTATCCTACAATAGGAAAAGCTTCTACGGAAATCATCAACCTGCAGTCGATTCTGAATCTGCCTAAGGGTACGGAACATTTTCTGTCAGACCTGCACGGAGAATATGAGGCATTTTCCCATGTCCTCAGGAATGGCTCAGGAGCAGTGCGTAAAAAGATTGATGATGTGTTTGGACATACTCTCAGCAACAGTGACAAGCGGGCTCTTGCTACTCTGATCTATTATCCCAAGGATAAAATTGATGTGATTAAAAATGAAGAAGAGGATATGGAAAACTGGTATAAGATTACCCTTTACCGTCTGATCGAGGTGTGTAAGACAACTGCCTCCAAATATACCAGATCCAAGGTACGCAAGGCTTTGCCGGCAGATTATGCCTATGTGATCGAGGAGCTGATCACAGAGAAAGCAGAAGTACTGGATAAAGAAGCTTATTATGATGCGATCGTAAATACCATTATTCAGATTGGAAGGGCAGAAAATTTTATTATTGCCCTGGCAGAATTGATCCAGAGGCTGGTTGTGGATCATCTGCACATTCTGGGGGATATTTATGACAGAGGTCCGGCACCTCATTTTATTATGGACAGACTGATGGAATATCATTCCCTGGATATCCAGTGGGGAAACCATGATGTAGTGTGGATGGGTGCGGCGGCAGGACAGCAGGCATGTATTGCCACTGTTTTAAGAAACAGTATCCGATATGGTAATCTGGATATTCTGGAGGATGGATATGGAATTAATATGCTGCCTCTGGCCACTTTTGCCATGGAAGCTTACGGAGAAGATTCCTGTGAGATTTTTTCCATAAAAGGAGGTTCTGATTATAATATTCTGGAAAAAGAATTGGGCAAAAAAATGCATAAGGCCATTGCTGTGATCCAGTTTAAATTAGAAGGAAAGCTTGTGCGTAGGCACAGGGAATTCCAGATGGAAGACAGGGCATTACTGCACAGGATCGATCCGAAAAAGGGAACGATCGTCATGCCGGATGGAAAGGAATATCCACTGCGGGATACGAACTTTCCTACTGTAGACTGGAACCATCCTTATGAGCTTACTGAAGGAGAAAGGGAGGTTATGGATAAACTTTCCTCAGCTTTTCGTAATTGTGAAAAGCTTCAGAGACATATCCTTTTTCTTCTTGATAAAGGGGGACTTTATAAAGCATATAACGGGAATCTGCTTTTTCATGGAAGCATTCCTCTCAATGAGGATGGAACCTTCCGTGAAGTACAGATCTATGGGAAAAGCTATAAGGGTAAGGAACTTTATGATATTCTGGAAGCCTATGTGCGCAGAGCGTATTATGCGGTAGATAAAGAGGAACAGAAAAAAGGCAGAGATATTATGTGGTATATCTGGGCAGCACCTAATTCTCCTTTGTTTGGAAAAAGTAAAATGAGTACTTTTGAAAGGTATTTTATTGAAGATCCTGCTACTCATGAGGAGAAGAAAAATGCATACTACAGACTCTGGGAGAAAGAGGAAATCGTGGACCAGATGCTTCTTGAGTTTGGACTGAATCCGGAAAAGGGACATATTATTAATGGACATGTTCCTGTTCATCAGAGTGAAGGTGAGAGCCCTGTGAAATGTAATGGCAAGGTAATTGTGATTGATGGTGGTTTTTGTAAGGCCTATCGGAAGGTTACGGGAATTGCAGGATATACTTTGATCTATAATTCCTATGGACTGACTCTCTGTGCCCATGAGCCCTTTACATCTAAGGCAGATGCTATTGCAAAGGAAACAGATATTGCTTCAAACCGTGTTGCAGTCCGTTATACACCGAGACGTCTGCTGGTTGGAGATACAGACACCGGATATGCCCTGAAGGAAAGAATCCAGGAACTGATCCAGCTTCTGGAAGCTTACAGAAAAGGTATCATTAAGGAAAAAAGCAAGTAATAGATGAAGCGGTTTGAAAATATCCGCTATATAAAAGGAGACGGATAATTTGTCGGAAACGAAACATAACAGGAGAAACAGAAGAGACAGAAAAAAAAGAATACTGACCAGACTTCTTATTGTATTGATTATTATATTCCTGCTTGTAGGTCTGGCAGGAATCCTTATGGCCAGACAGAAACAGGCTATGGAAAAACAGCAGAAAAAAGATGAGGCCATAGCAGCACTGGCCAGTATTCCTACAGTGACACCCACCCCGGCTGCGACACCAACTCCTACGCCTACACCGATTCCTACAGTAACTCCCACACCTGTTATTACCAGGGCACCTGCTTTTAATCCTGAGGATTATATGGGAGTCTGGAAAAGCGAAAACGGAAGGGTTACCATACAGATCACAGAGCTTACAGAGAAAACCATTACCTTTACTTATACACAGACCAACAAAAAAGGAACTGCTGTGTGTGAGGCAAATGTGAAAAAATCTGTGGCAGGAAATGCGGCAAATTTTTCCTTTAAAGATTCTCTGGGGAATAAGGCAAAGGGTTTCCTGACCTTTGACAACGGTAGGCTATATGCGTATATAAAAACCAGAAAAAAGGCAGAGGGCGCAAAAGTTCATCCGTCAGTGGACGGTATTATGATAAGAAATTAAAATGCAGGAGGAATAGACTGAAAATACAGTCCTTCCTCCTGCATTTATATTTTATTTTGCCATTTTTTTGTTATCTGTACGTCCCACAAGATAGTCCAGACTGATTTCATAATAGTTGGCAAGGCGAATCAGCATTTCAATGGGAATATTTCTGGAACCGGTCTCATAGTGAGAGTAGGAACGCTGACTGATGTGAAGGATTTCGCTGAGTTCACGCTGGGACATATCAGCATCAATACGCAAGTCCTGAATACGTTGAAATTTCATATAGAATTCGCTCCTTTTTTATTATAATGTAAAAAGTATAAATCAGAACAAAATGAACACTTGCAAATTGGAGCAAAATGGGCTACAATAAAAGATAATCTTTTTTCATTTCTTATTTTCTAAGCAGAGTTTTATCGTTTGACTGCGATTTCATCTGCGTAATTTCCAAAATATATATTTATGTGTGAAACAGCGGGGATTTTTGCGCAAAGAAAGGAGTAAATTTGTTTGCAAGTGTTTTATCTGCTGCAATTCTGGGGATAGAGGTGCGTCCGGTCCAGGTGGAGGCAGATGTAAGTAATGGTCTGCCATCCTTTACAATGGTTGGTTTTCCTTCTGCTCAGGTGAAGGAGGCACAGGACAGAGTGCGGACAGCACTGAAAAATAATGGTTTTCAGTTTCCGCCTAAAAAAATTACAGTAAATCTGGCTCCTGCAGATATGAAGAAAGAAGGAGCCGGATTTGATATGCCGGTGGCTGCTGCTGTGATGGCTGCTTTTGAGATGATAAAGCCTCAGGTATTGGAGGGGGTAATGATGTCCGGTGAAATCAGTCTGAATGGTGAAATCCATGAGGTTTCCGGAATTTTGCCCATGGTTCTCTGTGCCAGAGATCTGGGCTGCAGACTGTGTGTGGTGCCTTATGGAAATTTAAAGGAGGGAAGGCTGATCCGGGATGTTCCGGTAGCCGGAGTGAAGAATCTTCAGGAACTGATGCAGTGCTTAAATGATCCGGAACCCTATATACAGAGAGAAAAGCAGGAGGAACCGGAAGACGGAGGGAAAAGGAATCAACTGGATTTTGCGGACATTGAAGGACAGGAAAGTGCAAAGAGGGCAGCAGAAATTGCAGTGAGTGGATTTCATAATATATTGTTTATAGGACCGCCGGGAACCGGAAAAACTATGCTTGCCAGAAGGCTGCCTACGATTATGCCGGGAATAAGTTTTGAAGAGAAGCTGGAGCTTACCAAAATATATAGTATTGCCGGGCTCCTGGCCAGAGACCATCCTCTGATCAGCCAGAGACCTTTCCGCAGTCCTCATCATACAAGCACCGCCTATGCGCTGGCCGGTGGGGGACGCAATCCAAGACCCGGTGAGATTACGCTGGCCCACAGGGGTGTGCTGTTTCTGGATGAGATGCCTGAGTTTTCCAGAAGTAGTCTGGAACTTCTTAGGCAGCCACTGGAGGATAAGGTGATTCATATTGCCAGGGTAAGCGGAACCTATACGTTTCCGGCAGATTTCATGTTGTGCGCAGCCATGAATCCCTGTCCCTGCGGTTACTATCCGGATCTGAACCGTTGTACCTGCACTCCGGGGGCGGTAGCCGGTTATCTGGGAAAGATAAGCCGTCCCCTTCTTGACAGAATTGATATCAGTACAGAAGTACCGCCTATTTCTTTTGAGCAGCTTCATCAGGGAAAAAGAGGAGAAAATTCAGAAGTGATCAGAAGTAGGGTGGAAAGGGTGCAGAAGCTTCAGAGAGAACGTTATAAAGATATGGATATCAAATTCAATGGTCAGCTTCGCAGCAGCCAGATCGACAGATTCTGCCCTGTGACAGACAGCGGTGCCAGACTGCTGGCAAGAGCTTTTGAACGGATTGCATTCAGTGCCAGGTCCTATCACAGGATTCTGAAGGTTGCCCGGACCATTGCAGATATGGAAGGAGAAGAAAAAATTGCCAGTCATCATATTGGAGAGGCCTTATCCTACAGAGTTTTTGATAAGGAGTCAGTCATAAAATAAGAGATGGGAAGGTATTTATTATATGAAAGAATCTATTTCTGAAAATATCAGATGCATTACAAAGGATGATCCGGAATATCCTGTAAAAATGAAACAGTATCCATCTATGCCCAATAAACTTTATGTAAAGGGCAGACTGCCTCTGGCAGAAAAGCCGGCAGTGGCTGTGATTGGTGCAAGAATGTGCAGCCCATATGGCAGAATTCAGGCATTCCGGTATGCGAAAGTATTAAGTGAAGCAGGCATTCAGATCATAAGCGGAATGGCCCTGGGAATTGATTCAGAGGGGCACAAGGGTGCACTGGAGGGGAAAATGCCTACCTTTGCAGTACTTGGAAGCGGAGTGGATGTCTGCTATCCCAGGGCAAATCGAAAGCTTTATGAGAGAATTCTCTGGGAAGGGGGCGGAGTGATCAGCGAGTGCCCTCCTGGGACACAGCCTATGCCATGGTGCTTTCCGGCCAGAAACCGTATCATCAGTGCTCTGGCAGATGCAGTGCTCATCGTGGAAGCAAAGGAAAACAGCGGTTCTCTGATCACAGCAGGGTTTGCTTTGGAACAGGGAAAAATGGTGTATGCTATTCCAGGTGCAGTTACAGATGCTTTGAGCAGGGGCTGCCATAAACTAATTTATGATGGAGCCGGAATTGCCTACAGCCCGGAAATTATACTGGAAGAATTGGAAATCTGTACAAAAACTGATATAAAAAGCGATGAAAAAAATGACTTAGGGCTTGCAAGTGATTTGAATATGGTGTATAGTTGTCTCGATTTACGACCAAAAAATGTGGACTATATTGTGCGAAAAACAGGTTTTTCTCCTGGTCAGGTAAGTAATTATCTGATAGAATTAATGCTTCAGGGATTGATTACAGAATGTGGAAAACATTATTATACAAGGACGTAGAGAAGGTAACAATTCGGTTGTCTGTCGGACAACTGATGAAACAGAAAGTTGCTGTAAAATAAACAGTGACAGCAGATAGTATAGATTGTAACTAGGAGAGATAGCATGGCGAAATATCTGGTGATAGTGGAGTCACCTGCAAAAGTAAAAACGATCAAGAAATTTTTGGGTGCAAATTATGATGTGGAGGCTTCCAACGGACATGTGCGTGATTTCCCCAAAAGTCAGTTTGGAATTGATGTAGAACATGATTTCGAACCTAAATATATTACCATTCGCGGAAAAGGAGAGCTTCTTGCCAAATTACGTAAGTCTGCAAAAAAAGCAGATAAGATTTATCTGGCAACTGACCCTGACCGTGAGGGAGAGGCAATCTCCTGGCATCTGATGCAGGCGTTAAAGGAAGATCCGAAAAAAATGCACAGGATTACTTTTAATGAAATCACTAAAACTGCAGTAAAGGCTTCTATCAAACAGGCCAGAGATCTGGATATGGACCTGGTAGATGCACAGCAGGCCAGACGTATGCTGGACCGAATGGTAGGTTATACAATAAGTCCGCTTCTCTGGGCAAAGGTTAAAAGAGGGTTAAGTGCAGGCCGTGTACAGTCTGTGGCTCTTCGTATCATCTGTGACAGAGAAGAGGAAATCAATGCGTTTATTCCTGAAGAGTACTGGAGTCTGGACGGAGAATTTCATGTGCAAGGTGAGAAAAAACCTCTGCAGGCTAAATTTTATGGTACAGATAAGAAGATGAATATTCATAATAAGCAGGAAATGGATGAATTACTTGCTGCTCTTCAGGATCAGGAATATGAGATTACGGAAGTGAAAAAGGGAGAGAGAACCAAGAATGCACCTCTTCCATTTACCACCAGTACACTGCAGCAGGAAGCTGCCAAGACACTGAACTTTTCTACTCAGAAAACCATGCGTCTTGCTCAGCAGTTATATGAAGGTGTTGATATTAAAGGAAGCGGTACAGTAGGTGTGATCTCTTATCTGCGTACAGATTCTACACGAATTTCCGAGGAAGCGGATACTGCGGCAAGAGAATATATCACTGCCCAGTATGGAGAGGATTACGTATCAAAAACAGAGAAGGCTGTTAAGAAGGGACAGAAAATACAGGATGCTCATGAGGCAATCCGTCCTACAGATATCAGCAGGACTCCGGTGCTTCTGAAGGAATCCTTGTCCAGAGACCAGTTCAGGCTTTACCAGCTGATCTGGAGACGATTTGCAGCCAGCCGTATGGCTCCTGCAAAATATGAAACCACCTCTGTCAAAATAGGAGCAGGTGATTATACTTTTACAGTAGCTGCCTCTAAAATTGTTTTTGATGGATTTATGTCGGTTTATACAGACGAAGAAGACCAGAAAAAAGGAAACGTACTGAATCAGAGCCTGGAAAAAGGAATGAAGCTTACTCTGAAGGAATTGAAACCGGAGCAGCATTTCACACAGCCGCCGGCTCATTATACAGAGGCCTCTCTGGTAAAAACCATGGAAGAGCTTGGAATCGGCCGTCCCAGTACCTATGCTCCCACAATTACTACGATCATCAGTCGCCGTTATGTAGCGAAGGAACAGAAAAATTTATATGTTACAGAGCTGGGAGAGGTGGTAAACAGTATTATGAAGCAGGCTTTCCCAAGCATTGTAGATGTGAATTTTACAGCTACCATGGAGGGATTGCTGGACTGTGTGGCAGCAGGGACTGTAAAGTGGAAGACAGTTGTGAGCAACTTCTATCCGGATCTGAAGAGAGATGTGGATGAGGCTGAGAAGGAACTGGAAAAGGTGGAAATTCAGGATGAAGTTACTGATGTGATCTGCGATAATTGTGGCAGGAACATGGTGATCAAATACGGTCCTCACGGACGTTTCCTTGCCTGCCCCGGATTTCCGGAATGTAGAAATACAAAGCCATATTATGAAAAAATCGGTGTTCTCTGTCCGAAATGTGGTAAGGAAGTTGTTCTGAAGAAAACCAAAAAAGGACGAAAATATTATGGATGTGAGAATAATCCGGAATGTGATTTTATGTCCTGGCAGAAGCCGTCCAAAAAGAAATGTCCAAAATGCGGAAGCTATATGGTAGAAAAGGGAAATAAGCTTGTCTGCAGCCAGGAAACCTGTGGTTATGTAGAAGAAAAAACACAGGACTAACCGGGGAAAAAGAGAGTGATCTGTAAAAAAGAAAGCTTAGGAAACAGGATTCTGTAAATCAGCAGAATTCTGTTTTTTTGCGCTTTTTAACTTTAATATCAGAAAATCTATACCATCGGGGAAAATGTATTTGTTGAATAATATTTGGAAAAGAAATCTATTTTCAGAAAAGCAAAAATAAAATGAAAAATAGTAAAATTTATCTTGTAATTTTCAATCAAAACGTGTAGTATTAGACTATAAATATATGATTAAACATAACAAAGGCGAAAGGAGGACAATATGAGCGTTCAGTTGCTGGATAAAACAAGAAAGATTAATAAGCTTCTGCACAACAGCAGCTCTAGCAAGGTGGTGTTCAATGATATCTGTCAGGTACTGATGGAGACCTTGAGTTCCAATATTCTGGTACTCAGTAAGAAAGGTAAGGTTCTGGGCGTCAGTTTGTGTCCGGGTGTTGATGAGATTACTGAGCTGATAGAGGATAAGGTCGGTGGATATGTAGATACTTTATTAAATGAGAGATTTCTGGGAGTTTTATCAACGAAAGAGAATGTAAATCTGCAGACACTTGGTTTTGAACATGTGTCAAACAGCTATCAGGGGATTATTAATCCTATTGATATTGCAGGTGAGCGTCTGGGAACTGTATTTATGTATCGATTTGACAGACCTTATGATATTGAGGATATCATTGTCAGTGAGTACGGTACCACGGTCGTAGGACTGGAGATGATGCGTGCAGTTCATGAGGAGAACGCAGAGGAAGACAGAAAACAGCAGGTTGTGAAATCTGCATTTAATACCTTGTCCTTCTCAGAACTGGAGGCGATTATCCATATCTTTGATGAGCTTGACGGAGATGAGGGAATCCTGGTAGCCAGTAAGATTGCTGACCGAGTGGGAATTACAAGGTCTGTGATCGTTAATGCTCTCAGAAAATTTGAAAGTGCAGGTGTGATCGAATCCAGATCCTCAGGTATGAAGGGAACCTATATAAAAGTTCTCAATGAGGTGATCTTTGATGAGCTGGAGGAGATCAAGGCTCAGAGAAACAAGAAAGGCTGATGGCATCAGATAAGCCGGAAGAGAACAAATGTTAAATTTTAAGACTGCCTTTTATCCTTAAACAATATGGGATAGAAGGCAGTCTTTATCATTGTACATCAGTTATATTGTCGCAAATCTGGCAGGCGATTTCTATCATTTGGATAAAATAATTTGGAAATTAAGAAAAAGAAAGAAAAAGCGAGTATAAATTAGAAAAAAAGAGTATATATTAAATTATACAATACTCAGTGAAGTTGCTAATTTTACTTGTTTTCAATATTATATGGACAGTGATTAGCACTCGAAGTAAATGAGTGCTAGCAGAAATCGGCAGAATCTGACAAGGCGCCGAGACAGTTACCGGATATTTTGCAATAACAAAAAAGGTACGGTAACAGGAATGTTTTAGTTGGAGAATAAAGGAGGACATAGATCATGACATTAGTACCTTTAGGTGACAGAGTTGTATTAAAACAGGTTGAAGCAGAAGAAACAACAAAATCCGGAATCGTTCTTCCGGGACAGGCACAGGAGAAACCACAGCAGGCAGAAGTTGTAGCTGTAGGACCTGGCGGAGTTGTTGATGGCAAAGAAGTGAAAATGGAAGTAGCTGTAGGTGATAAGGTTATCTACTCCAAATATTCAGGAACAGAAGTAAAAATGGATGGAACAGAGTATATCATTGTAAAACAGAATGATATTCTTGCAATTGTTAAATAATCAGAGTTTAAACAGGAGGTCATATTATCATGGCAAAAGAAATTAAATTCGGCGCAGAAGCCAGAGC
>OLPO01001177.1_pt1 | contig 18561 bp, 6 predicted proteins | sample 1672831 | NCBI WGS metagenome assembly OLPO01 (sample SAMEA3136728, study PRJEB25190) | human gut metagenome
TGTACTTCCCGTCCAGACGGTGGTTCATTTCGTTGTATACGGTGTAGTCGTTCTTCACCCGGCTTCCTCTAAGGATGATGTCAAGGTACTGTCCGTCTTCTTTCTGCATGGCTCCGTACAATGCCAAACTTGCCAGTTTTTCTTTCCCTGTTCCATTGGCATAGGTGTCTTTTCCTGTTCCGTAGTCCAGGGCTGCGCCGATTGTCCAGTTTCCTTTTTTCTTGTCGTAGCCTACCTGGGCTATGTTGTAGGTCTGTTTGAAGCTGGTCTTCTGTTTATCCAGTTCGTTCTTCCCGCCCAGGTATCTTGCCCAGATTCCGTTTTCTTCTTTTCCAAGCCGTATATCTCCCATCCGTCTCTCAAGATCGTTGTTATTCGCTCTCCACAGAAGGATAGCGGATACCATCGCTGTCTTGCTCCCTCTCATCATCTGGGTTTCTTTATCTCCGTAGATGATGGGCGGGTTAGGATCCACAGCAGGGGTATAGAGATATTGTCCCTGGCCTGTCTCTGCTTTGTAGGTCATGGTTTCCAGTCTCTTTGTCGCCGACTGCGCCGTGAGTCCTTCCGCAATTTCTACTGTCCCTTCCAGGTTCTTTTCTCCTGCCACATAGGCTTCATAGTACAGTTTTCCTGCCAATGCGTTCAGGGCTGCACTCACTTGGTTCTTGTCTGCCGCTTTGTCTGAAGAGGTGTTCAGGCCCGCGTTATCCGTCAGCATTCTGATTTTGGAACCTTCTGCGGCTTTGCCGATGTGGAAATTGTTCCCTTTCATGTTTACAGGGTTCGCATTTTCATGGGCGTAGACCAGGGTCAGGGTTCCGTTATATTCTTTTATTTCTGTCTTCCCTTCTCCTGATTGCGTCATGTCCACCGTTCCGCTTCCGCCCAGTTTCTTCAGCTTGGTTTCCCCTGTATTTTTCCAGGTGCTGTTTACTGTCGCCTCTGTGTTTTCATTGCTGCTCTTTCCTTCCCACACGGCTTGATTGCCCAGGGCCAGTTTCACGGCGCCGGTTCCTGTTACATCGCCTGCCAGTTTGCCGGTTCCTCCTTCCACGGTTACGTTGACCGCAGAGTTTTCTCCGGAATGGATCCCTTTGATTTCGCTCGGGCTCTCCGGGTTCGTTTTCAGGGTAATGATGCCGCCGTTATCGGCTTTGAGCATTTTAATGCTGTAGCCGCCTCCGTCAAGCGTTACATTGCTTCCTGTTCCCTCCGCTGATACGGTATCGCCTCCCGCTTTTCCTCCTTTCAAGGTGACGGTTCCCCCGTTTTCTGCCGTGATATCTCCACGGACTGCCAGATCTTCTCCGCTGACGGATCCTTGGTCGGCTCTTACTTTGCCCTGCATGAATCCGCCATTGAGGATTATCCTGCCGCCGGCAAGCGCTTCCGCCGCTTTATCCTCCGCCGTTATGTCCACTTTTCCGGTTACGGTTACGGCACCGTTATTTTCCGCCTTGATTCCGTCTTTTCCTCCGGCTGCCAGGTTCCCGGTGATATTCACTGTGCCGTTATCCGCTTTGACAGCATTGCCATCTTCCACTTTGACTGATACTTCTTTGGCTGTGATGGCTGCTGTTTTCCCGCTGTCCGCCACGATGCCTTCCGGATTGGAAATAATTTCCAGCCCTCCCTCCGCTTTCACGGTGATATCTTTCACGGAGGCGATAATGGCTGCCGACGGTGTCTTTTCGATATGGATCCCCGCCGGGTTCTTGGTGAAGCGGTATTCATCATCATTTTTCTTGTAAATGCCTGCTTCACTGTACGCCTCCTCACTTTCACTGCTTCCGTCGATCGGTTTGGTCATCGGATTTTCTACCTGGCTTTCCGGATAGATTTTTTCCGCTTTTTCTACCGTTCCACGGCCTTCCGTATCCGTAAACTTCACATTTCCAAACCATTTTGCGGCGCTTTGCGCGGTCAGACCTTCCGCAATGAACGCGCAGGCATCCATGTTCCTTTCACCGGTTACATATCCGGCATATACCAATTTATGCGCCAGGCTGTCCAGCGTCTTTTCCACATCTTCTTCGGAATGGATATCCAGACCGCTTCGGTCAGTGATTACCTCTACCACTGCATTTTTGCCTTCCCTCTTCAAAGCGTTCTTTACAATGAAGTCCCCGCCGATGATCCTTGTCGGGTCGGCGATGTCATGTTCATAAAAGATTTTTGTATGCCCCTGGTAGTTTTCCACGGTAATCGGTTTATCTTCTTTCTGGAAAATGATTCCTGCTTCTTCTGCCGTATGACCGCCGGACAGGTTGGTTACACAGCTGCCTTTATAGTGGTACGGTTCAAAGATAAGGTCTTCTGCCTGATGGGTCCATGTACCGCCTTTCTTGAGGTACAGGTTGACATCCCCCTTCATGTACTCCGCGTCCACGACACCGCTCCAGGAAGACTTGTCGCTGCCAAGGCCCAGGTGGATGATGCCCTTTTCTCCCCGGTTTGCACGGGCCATGATATTGCCTTTGACAGCAAGATCTTCACCGGACGCGTCCGTTCCCGCTTCATTCATTCCTGCATAAATCGTACCATTAAGCGCTTCCAGTACATGCAGCCGGGTCGTTTCATCTCTAATGACCGTCAGTTTCCCTCCTCCGATACGGATTTCACTGTTAGCACCATCTGCCTTCACACCGGTCCCCTGCAGGTCCAGACCGATGTCGCCGATGGTTATCCTGCTGCTTTCCCCACGAGCCACCAGGCCAAAAGCATATGTCCCGTCCAGCAGTTTCCTCGGCGTGGCCGCATCACTCGCTTTGCCACTGGGCACTTTGAATGGGTCGAATTTATATACATGCGTAGTAGCTTCCTTATCCATATGGAGCGACCGCAGACGAATATCACTGTTCTTTCCCTTTGCCAAAACAGCCGCCGCTTCCGCACGGTCATAGCCGGCTCCCGGTTTATGACTTTGGATTGTCAACGCATTCACTTGGAAATCCGCATCTACGGATACATGACTGTCCGCTTCCCCTACGATGCCATATACGGACTGCTGCTCAAATCCGGTCACGCCAATGGTAACTTTTGCGTCTTTCCCGTTGATAATCCGCGTATCTGTTCCTTCCAATCCTACAATACCTGCCAGCGTATAGGATGGCATACTATCCGCCAGTTTCTTGAGATAACCGTCGCTCCAGGTCTCTGTCGTTTCTGCATTAATTTTCAGTCCATGGCCTGCCAGGTCAATCACGGCAGGCTTATCTGTACCATTATATATGCCTGCATTATAAAACAGGGTGTTATCATGGTCATTGGCTAAGATTTCCTTTTTCTCCCCGATGAGCACGGAAGAGGATATAGGACCTCCCACACGGGCTTCATATACCGGCTTTGTCTTGCTTAAGATCCCCATACCTGTCTTATGGTCAAATGCAATATATCCACTTGCCTTGACCGACTGCGAGGTAAGCCCTTCGGCTATTTCCACGGCTCCCTCCAGTGCTCGTCCCCCCTCCGTATAGCCTTTATAGACCAGCTTATTTGCCAGGTTCCCCAATACCCTGTCTACCTGTGCCGTATCAGACATAGTAAGACCCGCACTGTCAGTCCGAAGTGTCATAGATGCATGGCTCCCATCCCGTTCGCTGACGGTGGATGTAATTTCAATGGAACCGCCGAGGATTTTTTCAACTTCTGTCGGATCTCTGTCAAAGAAAGCAAGGACATGACCCCGGAGACTGCGTATCCGTATGTCATTGGCATCCTTCTGGTGGATGATGCCTCTGTCTGCTTCACTGCTTCCGCCCTGGAGGATGTTGACAGAGGATTTCATGCCGCTATGGTATTCTTTATTGAAATCCATCTCCCCTTCATTCATCCAGGTAGCCCCGTTTGCAAGAAACAGATTGATCTTTCCATTATCCTCGATCCTCTCCTTCCCATCCCATCCGCCTTCCATATCTCTATATAAAACAGCTTTTGTCGTGGAAAAAGCACGGCCCTTCCAGTAGGAATCAGGACGATCCAGCGCCAAATTTACAATACCGGAGTCTTCTGTGTACCCCAGAAGGTATTGTCCCACAGTCGTCAGATCATTGGTGGCGATATGTCCCTCAATTTGTACAGGATTGCCTGATGGTACATGTTTTTCCCCATTGTGTGTGACATTTACATTGATGATCCCCCGGTTAAAATTATATCTCACATAGGGATCAGCCATGCCGCCTGCATAGACAGCATAATTGCCGGGTGTCAAAATCCTGCCGCCCCCTATGGTTATATTACCATCGGCAGTCATCAGTCCTCTTCCTGCAGTAAATTCTATATCTACCAGGCCGTCCACCCGGATAACAGGCCTGCGTATATTTACTTGACTCTTCGTATAGATACCTATGGAATGAAAAGCATATTCCGGATCAATCTCCTGCCCGGTATTCCGCAATGTCAAAGCATGGGCGGGATCCGTATCATTCTTTATATGGATATCCGGCCTCGTATCCCAAGGATTTCCGACTCCATCAGCCCCAGTAAACATTGATGCACTCACAAATGCAAATGCATGGTCCTTCTTCTTGTCCACCGCCACTCCATGAAGATAAATCTTCCCGGGATTTCTGATTTCCAAACGGTACCCTCTGGAAGCCGCTATTGGTGACGAAAATGATACATCTTCAGGGACTATATAACGAATGTCATGGGCAGAAAGGGAGTGACCGGCCATGTCTATTAGGACATCCCCCTTAAGGCCTATTGCTCCGCCCGCATTAACCACCCTGTCCGTCCCGATTTCCTTCTGTTCCATTATATAATCGCCTGTATTGGGGTCTTTCATGAATTCGCCGGTCTGCGGATCTACTTTTATATCCCATGTTATCCCCCTGATTTCCGCGTCTTTTCGGAACACGTACTCACCGGGGCGGACAAGGACACCGGCATCGAGATACTGATCTTCAATTTTTTTTGTTTCTGTATTTTTCTTTAACGCCCCCATCCCCTGATAGAATACGGCTGGCTGGTCTCCAACAGAGGGCACCTTATAATTCAAGGAAAGCCATCCTCTTCCGCTTGCCGGATCAAGAACCACTTCCTCCGTATGCGCCACAGGAGCATCATCAGCTTTTCCTCTGACAAATTCCAGCCTCGCTTTAAGGTGATTCTCCCCGAGCAGGGAAGCGTAATAAGACAGTGATTGCGCCGTATTATACATGGTTTCCACACGGACATTTCCATCTTCCCAGTCAAGACCGGAAATATCCTTTCTCAGCACGATTCCCGATCCCGGTTCCGCACGCACTACGGTCGCGCCTCCGTCAGTTATTTCTGTATATCCTTCATAGTTTTTCATCCATAATGACGGATAATTCAATGAATAAATCTTTCCTGCTTTCTGCGCCGTGAAACCGCCGTGAAGATCAGACACATGCAGACTTCTTATCATAAAGAGCCTGGCTCCGTCTGTAATAGAAAGCTCCACGCTTGGACGATATGTCCAATCCCAATCCGTATGATCCTTATTATTTATCCACCACGAATCTTTTCCCCGGAGTCCAATCCGCATTCCCGGCTCATTTCGATACGAATCCGCCTCATCTATACCCGTGATCATCCGCACCCGTCGGTTTCCCGCCTCTGCCTTGCCGCCGGGCTCCATATTGATACTCACATTCCCAGAAAGTTTACCGCCTTTTTTAATAAGTTTATCGCGTCCTTCCCACCCCGAGCTTGCATCCGTATAAGCCTTGAACGGATCCTGATCAATGATATTATAATCACCGCCGCCAAGGATAATTCTTCCCACTGCTTTTCCACCCTGTTCAGATTCTCTCTCTGTTTTCGTCAAAGTAGTATTCGTATTTATATTGAAATCAGAAATCCGGATCGTTCCGCCATTTCGGGCATCGAGCAGAATGTCGTCCGTTTTCATCTTCCCCGCCAGATTCAAAAGACCGTTCACCGTAACTGTGCTATTCTTTCCGTCGGCATAGATGAAAGGCCTAGATCTGGATCCCTTCTCTTCCATTGTCACCGGCGTGTTGATTTCTATACGGCTGCTTTCTCCTTCCGCATGGAGTACCCCCCCACTACTGGAGGATTTCTCCGTCATAAGATAAAGTAATCCCGTTTCCTTTTTGTTATTGATGGTGACGGTCTGTCCCGTTCCGGCATACACCCCCGACACACGGAGATCAGGCGGGGTATCAGCATCTACAGCCTCCGCCCTCAGATTATACCCGTCCATTTCAATGGTAAGGGTACTCCCCTTTGGTGAAATAGGACTGATCATCCTGCTCTTAAACAAAGCAGTCTTCGTATCGCTACAGGTTATGGTATCTTTTGTCAGTACCGTATCAGTACGGATCGGACCATTTTCTATGATTTCCCCGGGACGATAATACCCCCTGCCATCGGTCTCATTAAAGGATGCAAGCTGCATTTCTTTGATGGCGGATTGGCTGGTCAGCCCTTCCTTAATTCCCAAGAGAAGCGCCAAATTCCGTTCTTTTCCTCCGGCATCCGTATATCCTTTATAGACCATCTTGTGGGCCAGGGCATTCAGCACATCATTGACAGCATTGTCTTTTGTGAAGTCTATACCATTGGCATCCGTATAGAAGCTCACCATGCTGTTGGCTCCCGCCTTATTGATGACCAGATCGCCTCCTTTAATAATTTTTGCATCGTTTTCGTCATGTGCATAATAAACATCCAGCACCCCGCTGAAACGATTAAGCACTTCCAAGGGCTTTTCATCTTCCATAAAAAGGCTGTTATCTTTCCCTGATACAGAAAAATTAAATACTTTGGAACCGGCAAAACCTTCAGATACACGGCCTACTTTCTTATTGTGCCATTGGCTGCCATTCATCCTTATATTGACAGGATCCGTTTCTGCCTGATTGTCCATTACCCCGTGCCATTCATGGAAGCTCATGTATAAATTCGGCTTTTTATCCTCACTTTCTTTGGTAATAAATATATTTCCCTTATAACAAGTATCTAGCCCGCTCACGATACTTCCGTTTCTGACCACCAGGGCATACCCGTCTTTCCCTGTCATATCGATATCAGCCACATTGATGTCCAATCTCCCATTAGGCGCATCCATTTCCACCACATGTCCATCAAATCCGCCTGTAATGCCGCCGGTTCTCCCGTCTACATCGGTTCCGCCAATCGTCATCTGCACATTTTCCCCAGTCACGTAGAGACCGATACTTCCTTTTCCGCCGTGGATCTCTTCTCCAAAACGGAGTCGAGGGAAACTGCTGATAGGCGCTGCCTTAGACACCCAATAACCAATGGCTCTTCCATTTTCCGCCCGTATGCGCCGAAAATCGAAGATATGCTTTTCAGGACGTGCTTTTGAATGATAGAGCCCATCCGCCAAATCAACCCCTATGGCATCCCCTTTCGCCGCTTCCACATCAAAGCGCAGATCCGCATCCAGGTTGAAATTCGGTGAATTGGATACCGGCTGTTCCTTATTCTTCAACACGCCGTAAGCATTTCCGTCCCCGTCATTTTTTACCTTTATGTCTACATATCCTTCCGGACGTGTTGCGGACAGCTTTATGCCACTTCCGAAAGAAGGCAGGGTGGCAAATTTATTCTCCACAGATGCATAGATGTCCTCATCAATCAGGCCTTCGTCTTTCATATCCTTCAGCCTGGTCTGCACTTTGGAGAACAAGTAGATACCCGCCGCGGTCTGTCCATCCTTTTTCGCAGTGCTGTTTAATACCAAGTCATGGTAATTGACATCCACATCCACGCCCTTCATGCTGTCACAAATCTTATCCGCCTGTTTATTCAGCTCCGCGCTTTCCATCAGAAGCCTGTGTATCTCTTCTTCATCGGTAGAGTTGTTTGCTTCTACTTCCTTGGCCTTGGCGGCTTTAAGCAATTCTGCTACTTTTTTCACATTTTCAACAGTCAGGGATGAAGGATCGTGGTACACGGCAGCTACGACACCTCCTGTCGCATCAGCGTCTACTGCATTTACCGTATGGCCCGTTTTCAAGCTGGTCGTTTCAACGATAGGAGCGTCGATACGTTCTTCTTCCGGGGGTTCTACCGGTGTCAGTCCTCCATAGCCTCCCACGCCGGTGCTTTCAGAGAAGGAAATGTCCCCAATTTTGATGGACGCGCTGGCTGCTGTCAGCCCTTCAGCAATTTCCACTTTGCCGTTCAGGTTTCTTTCTCCCCGGGGATAGCTGCCGTAAATCAGTTTGCCTGCTAATGTATTCAGGGCTGTTCTCGTGATGTCTTCATCGGAGGTGTCTATCCCGTTGTTTCCCGTACGCAAAGTGATTCCCGAACCGGATTCGGCACTTCCGACGGTCACGGTTCCGGCGCTGTATTTCAAATCACTGTCGTGGTCGTAAAAAATCTTCGTGTAGCCGCTGTACTTGTCTATGGTGATTCCTTTTTGATCATTTTGGAAGATCAGCCCTGCTGAGGCTTCGTCTTTCCCGCCGATAAGCTCACTTAAACGGCTCTTTCCGCGGCTTCCCACGTCTTCGGTTTCATCTTCATGGGGGGTGTTCTGTCTTTCGTTCACCCAGGCTGCCCCATTCTGCAGGTAGGCCCGCACGACCCCCATGCTGTTCACAATCCCTTTCAGATAGGAGCCCGATGTGGTCATGGCCACATCTATCTTCCCGTTCTTTCCCGCATAGAGGTCGCCCGTAATTTCCACTTTTTCTGCCCCTGGTGTTTTTCCGTCGCTTCCCGTATTCATGCGTACGGTTCCGTCATAGGCTGCCAGGGCGTAGTAGGCGTAGTTCTTTCCGGTGGGTACTGTGATTTTACCGCCTTTTACATTGATTTCACTGTCTTTGGCCAACGCTGTGGCGCCGTTTCCATGAACGGCGAGATCTACGCTGCCGTTAATGGTGATTTTACTCTTGTCCACTGCCGTATAGAGTCCCGCATTGTTCAGCCGCCCATATACATTTTTATGGTTGACCGGCAGTCCCCATTGTCTTCCTTCCGTACCGGTGAGGCTTACGTCCCCGTTTACTACTATTTCGGAAACTGCCGTGCTTTCCGCCGCGGCTTCTCCCCACCGGTCTGTTTTCTTAACGGCGATCCCGTATCCGCCTTCGCCGCCGGTCATCTCTATGTGGAGCGGCGCATTGATGGTGATTTTGCCTGCTTTATCTTTTGCTGCGTCCAGCCAGATGGCGGATGTTTTCGTTTCTCCTCCTGTGGGGCTGTTCGTGTTTACGGTCAGTTTCTTTGCATTTACCGTCACGTTTTTCCCATTTCCCGCATAGATGCCCACAGGGGTCCCCACTCCCGTATCGGCATTGATGGTAAGGGCTTTTTCTTTGGCATCAAGGGTAATGTCTCCATAGTCTCTGGCAAAGACGCCGGCCGCCACGTTGCTCCTTAAATCGCCGGCGCCATCGGCTTCCGGTCCAAGCACCGCATCGGTCGTATAGGTATAGATGCTTTTGTCTTCTCCGGTCAGCATGGTTTCGTTATCCGGAATGTCCAGGAGGCGCGCTTGGTTCGGCGCTTCCCCGGCCACCTGCGCCGGCGCCAGGAATGTAAACCCATCCATGTTCACATAAATCTTCTCTTTAGATGAGCCGAATTTCTCGATAGGGAACACAATGGGGGTTTCTTTTCCGTCTATATATAGTTTAATTTTGTTTCCCGCATTGACCCATACACGGCGGGGGTTCTCTTCGGCATAGACGTCCCAGTTATATCCGCCGTCTTTCTCTTTTTCGAAATCTGTGATTTTTGTCCACGGCAGGGGATTGTCTGACATCAGGTTGGAAACGGTGGTTTTCCAGACACCGCCGGTGGATCCATGAAAGTCATTGGCATACGCCCCTACAAGGACATAGACATTCCCTTCCGGTGTCACATGCATATTTCTTGCTTCGGTGGTCTTCCCCAGACCTACTTCTTCCGGTACTTTGACACGATGGGTTTTCATCTGCCCGCCGGAAATATCCACGATGTCCAAAGAAGCGTTGGGGGATGCCTCGCCGCTGACAAGCATGCCTCCCATGCTGGGTATCATGAGGAGGTTGTTGTAGGGCTCGATTTCCGTAGAGTTCTTTCCTACCCGCACCACATCTTTCCCTTTTTCATGGGAAAGGGATCCGTCTGAATTCATTTTATACTTCAATACATAGCTGTCCGCATAGGATTCATAGCCGCCGTTCGGATTGGCAGTCACCAGCGCATAGAGGTCATTGCCGCGGATGGCAATCCCTTCTCCGTGGAAGTCCACTTTTCGAAAGTTATGGACGATATCGTTTGTATAGTCGGCCGCTTTTTGGAAGCTGAGGTTATTTAACTTGTCCCCTTCCAGTTTCGCCACACTGATGTGGGGATTGTCGTAACCGGTCACATAAACGAACCCGTCATTATATGTAATTTCATGAATGTTGGGCGTGGAATTATGGTATACAAAATGGCCTGCAGCATTATCATTGAGGGCAAGCCAATTCCCCTGGGCATCGCTGAAACGGCTTTTCCCGGAACGGCCATAGCGGGTGAGAAGGTAGCTTTTCCCTTTATAATGGAAATTAAATACCGCCGTGTCTCCGTCCTGCCTTTTAATACGCCAGCCTGCCGAATCCACATCCACATCGGTGGTCACGCGGGAACCGGTCAGGGTTCCTACATCATTGTTACTATAATGGGGATCCGAACTGACAGCGGCAATGAGGTTCGCCGCCATGGCCGTGCTTCCTACCGCACCGGCCGCAAGGGCTATGGTGATTTGCCCTATCAGCCGTTTCCACATCTTTTTCCTACGCATAACGTTCCCTCGCTTTCTGAAGACAATGATTGATTGCAGACAATTATGAATGAATTATATATACGGATTTACTCCGGTAAAACAGGATCCTTAGAAACGATATTTTACAGTGGCAAATATGGTTCTCCCCTGGATAGGATATTCCGGGTTTACATAAATCAGGCCTGCCGGCAGTCCCGCAATACTTCCATCTTCCAGGAATAAGATTTTCATTTTCGGCCCTTTATTAAATACGTCATTGCATCCAACGGTTATGAGGCAGTTAGGAGTTGGTTCCCATTTCGTTCCAATCCCCACGGTAAATAAGGAGTTCTGGGGTGAACCGTTGGCACTTTTCAGTACGCTGTCATAGGCATAGCTGGTATACATTTTTCCTGTATATTTTCCTTCCACATAGAAGGATATTTTTTTGTTGGGCGCGTAGGAGAGGCGGGCTGACCCTTCCCATTTCGGTTGGAAGGTGGCCCAGATTTCATGCCACGGCACATGGCTCCCATAGCTGTCCAGACTGCTGTACTGCCGCTCTACTTTCAAATTGGTATACGTCGCATTCAGCAGTAAATCAAATTTCTTCCACTGGATGTCTGTGGTCAGTTCCAACCCGTGGGCATGGCCTCTGTTGTCGTTAAAATAGGACCAGTAATCAAGACCGCGCCGTTCCAGCTGGAGCATGTTATTGGATTTGCGGTAAAACAGGGTCAGCGTTGTATCAATTTTTCCACGGGGTATATCTTTTTTATAGAGTATGCTCAGGTCTGCCTGGGTACCATCTTCCGGTACAGGAAAGATTGTTCCTGTAGCATCACGGTCTACCGGCGGCGGTAGTATGCCTGCCCCATCCCCTACGATTTCATACAGGTTAAGGAGGCGGTAATATGTTCCTCCCGTAGCACGGAGTGTCCAGTTATCATTGATTTCTTTCTTAATGGCCAGCTGCCAGGTGGTTTTCCCGTTATTTTGTTTTTCTTCCGGCCGCACCCATATATGTCCCGGCACGTTTCCATACAGTTCAGGGCTTCTCCCCATAAGTCGGGATTCATTATAACGGATGCTCCCTGTAAGGAAAGCCGTCCCTTTTTTATCCAGCGTATAGGTGTCCTGCAGCTGCAGGTTGATCATTTCCTGCCTGTACTGGGTGCGTAAACGGCGTACCGCATATTCATTGGGGGAGTCTTTCTCCAGCCCCGAACCATGGACATGCATAAATTCATTGGAGTAGTTGGCAAGGAATTCCAGCATATTTCTGTCATTGATCTGATAACTGCCGTCTGCCTGCACTCCCCAGCGGCGGGAATCATATTCACTCCAGACACGGCAGGGAGTAGACCAGTATACATCAGGCGCTTCCTGATTTTTCTTCTCCACTTCATATCTTTTATCTTGTTTTAAATAATCTACTGATACACCCCATTCCAATTTTCCATTCTGCTGGCGGCGGCCAATCAAAAGTTCCTTGTTATCTTGTTTCTGGTGTCTGCCTTCCGCCAGGTATAAATCGGTAGCATCTGCAAAGGGGCCCATGATGATCGAGCTTGTAGTCAAAGCGGGACCGTACCAGACTCCATCCGGGAGATGTCTGTCTATTCTTTTCCAGGCTCCTTTTACCACCCAGTTGGCGTTTTGCCATTTGATAATGGCATCAGTATTTTCATAGTCGTTATACCGGCGTTTTCGTTCTCCATCACCAAGTTTATCCAGTTTTTCTTTACTTTTCTCTAAATCTGCTTCATAGGTCTTCACTATACTTTTCGGATTATCCGGATCAAGTCTTTCTATATATCCTTCTATAATCGGAGGGACTGTTTCTTTCATATAGACTTCATCACGAGCCCCTTCACGGATAGCTTTTTTCCTTATTACTTTCCGCCAGCCGTTTTTATCACTCATAAACTCGTCATAATCAGACCATTTCCCTTTATATTCATCAAGCGTCTGCACATAGCTCCACACTTCCTGGGAGTGCTGTGTCATATCCACCGTATTGCGGAGGAATTCGCTGTGTAAATGGGTAAAGTTTCTACCGCCGGGAGTCTTGTCTGTCAAAAAATTATGCCATGCCTGCCCATCGGACTTAAAGTTATTTATTTCACTTTCTGTCAGGTCCATACCATACTTAGGGTTCATGTCATTTATATTGGATTCATTAAACGTTACAATTTTATTGGATAAAGAATCGTACAGACCTTGTTCTACTCTTTTGGCTATATCGTTTGCATAGTTCGTATATTTAAAATCTCCATCACTTTCGTCACGGTTAATTCCTACCATTAATGTTCCGTTCCCTAAGGGCGCGTTAAACTGGACGCCATATACGGTGCCGCCATAGGAACGTTTCCCAAACTCTACCTGGGTTTTGGCTTTATCCGGCCTCTTCGTCACAATATTTACAACGCCGCCCATGTAGGTGCCGCCAAAGCGTACCGGCGTATAGCCCCTATATACTTCAATACGTTCTACATTCTGTATGGGAATGGTTGAAATATCTACGGCGGAGTCCCCTCCGAGGTTCGTCAATACCCCATCAACAAATATACCCACCTGGGCCGCTGTCGATCCACGAATCGTTAATGTGGTATACTGTCCTTTTCCGTTAACTTCTCTGACATGCACGCCCGGTACTTCTTTCAACAGATCCGGTAATGTCTTTTGTTCCCCTTCGTAGTCATCTGGGCGGATAATTGTCACTGTACCGGGAGATAACTTACTTTCCCAATCCGGCCGCCTCGCCTCGACTGTCACCCCTTCCATTTTAAATGACATCGCTTCTGTTTCTACCTCTTCCGCTTGTATGTGAAGCCCGGCACAATTACTCCCCATCAGCAGAATAATCATAGCCGCCAATCTTAATTGCTTTGAATGACCGTGTTTTAATAATTTTTTTCTCATTCTAACTCTCCTTCATAATATTAATGTCACTTTAAATATTAGAGTGAACGAATAGTGAGATGAATAAAAAAGCGACGCACTAAATAAATGTACCCGTTTATTTTCTAAACGCAATAACATCTAACTCATGCCTCGCAAGTTATACGATGGTAAAAAACAGGTGGCACTCTGACTTAGTTCCTCACATCATTATGTCTTTGTGAGAGAAATTCCATAACAATGCTCCCCTTACAGTTGCGGGACAGCTCCGGATTCTCACCGGTATTCCCCACACGCAGCTTTGCAGCTTCTGTTTTCTATTTATTGATATATAACATATTTTTATTCTATTATACTACTTAGTCATTTTAATGTAAATAAAATTTATGATTTTTATTTTCTAATTATTCAGTTTGAAGCATTCAATTATTTGCAATACAATTTTTCCGTATTCGATTGGTCTTCGGTAACCAAGGGACGCTTTGATACGTCTCTTGTTATAATAGCGAATGTATTTATCTATGGCTCCTTTAAGCTCATCAAAGGTCTTGTGGATCTTTCCATAATACATCTCCTGCTTCATGATTCCGAAAAAGTTCTACATCGGAGAATTGTCATAGTAATTCCCTTTGCGTGACATGCTCCGAATGACATTTTACGGAAAGGGAAACCTTTCTGATTTCTAGCTTCTGTCTATCATCCAAAGCATCAGCGAAGAAGCTGTCACGCTAGGAAGGATCGGCGCCCTGTCACTCCAACCGTCCCATTTCTCCAATTCCCTTTCAAAATTTACACAGCAAAAAACGCCCCCATAAAGGAGCGTTTTCGTTTTGATTCAATCAGACTAATCAGCCGCCGAATTGTGCCAGCATGGTGCCTGCCGCTACGGCAGTGCCGATAACGCCTGCTACGTTCGGGCCCATCGCCTGCATCAGCAGGTAGTTGGACGGGTTGTCTTTCAATCCTACCACCTGGGATACACGTGCTGCCATCGGTACGGCCGATACGCCTGCCGAACCGATGAGCGGGTTGATCTTGTTGCCGGAAGCAATTCTCATGATCTGTCCGAAGAGGACGCCGCCTGCCGTGCCTGCCGCAAAGGCAATCAGTCCGAGGCAGATGATTTCAATCGTTTCCAGACGGAGGAATTTGTCGCCGGACATCGTCAAGCCAGTGCCTGTTGCCAGGAAGATGGTAACGATATTAATCAGCGCGTTCTGCGCGGTGTCGGACAGTCTTGCCGTTACGCCGGAGACTTCAAACAGGTTGCCCATGCACAGGCAGCCCATCAGTGCCGCTACCGGAGGCAGAAGCAGGGATACCACGATGGCTACAACAATCGGGAATACCACCTTTTCAAAGCGGGTTACCGGACGAAGGTTGACCATCTTAATCTTTCTCTGTTCCTTGGTCGTAAACATTTTCATGATTGGCGGCTGGATAAGCGGAACCAGGGACATGTAGCTGTATGCCGCCACGGCAATAGCACCTAAGAGATCAGGTGCCAGCTTGGACGCCAGATAAATCGCTGTCGGGCCGTCAGCACCGCCGATGATGCCGATAGCAGAAGCCTGCTGCACATTGAAGCCGAGCATCATAGCGCCTGCCAGTGCAACGAATACGCCGATCTGGGCAGCTGCGCCGAGAAGCATAGTCTTCGGGTTTGCGATAAGGGGACCGAAGTCGGTCATCGCACCTACCCCCATGAAAATAAGGGGCGGGAAAATTTCATACTTGATCCCAAATCCAATGGCCATCATGACGCCCATTTCATCATTGAACCCGGTATTCGGGAAGTTGGCCATGATGCAGCCGAACGCGATCGGGAGCAGCAGCAAAGGTTCATATTCCTTTGCAATTGATAAATAAAGTAAAACAAGTCCTACTAAAATCATGACACAGTTTTCCCAGGTCAGATTGGAAAATCCGGAATCTGTCCATACGGAAACAAGTGCTCTCATAAAACCATCCATTTTATACCTCCTATTAGGTTAATCATATTTAATTTATTCTTATTTTTTCTTTTTTGTCGGATCCACTACGTGGATCAGTTCGATGACAAAAGCCAGAAAAATAAGAACACCAAATACGATAACCATGTTAGTGATACAAATGGAAAGTGGGCCTGGAGTATCCATGAATAAAATCCACCTTTCTAAATAGGAAGATGTGTCCTCCCCGGTTCACCCGAAGAGAACACTCCCCTGTAAAACCTATTGATTCGTGATCGTAATTTTAGAACGGCCAGAAAATCGGAATGATGATAACGCAAGCCACGAAAGAAATCAGGCAAAGCGGAACACCGACCTTGACATAGTCATTGAAAGAGAATCCGCCCGGTCCCAGTACGAGGGTATTCGGAGGCGTTGCCATCGGTGTGGCAAATGCCATGGAAGCCGCGATACCAAGCGCCATCAGAACCGGTTTCGGATCAGCGCCTACAGACTGGGCGATGGAAATACCGATCGGTGCCAAGAGCGCTGCCGATGCCGTGTTGGACATGAACTGGGTCAGTACGTTGGAAATGAGGAACAGGACGCCGGTCAGTACATAAGGATTCGGATTGTCCCCCATCATACCTACAACTGCATCAGCAATCATCTTGCCTGCGCCTGTCTTTTCCATAGCAGTAGCCACAGAAAGCATGCCGGCGAAGAGGAAAATAGTTACCCAGTCAATACCTGCATAGGCTTCTTTTTCTTTCAGGCAGCCTGTGATAACACAGAGGATAGCGCCGGTTACCGCCGCGGTGTGCAGCGGCAGCGTCTTCAGGCCGAGAGCCATACAAACTACAACCCCGATAAGAATCAGTCCGGAAATCCACATCTTTGTGGTGCTCTTCGGAGCACTGTCGCCGGAAGCACCTGCTTCTTCAGCAGCCTCTTTCAAAGCTTCTTCGTCCATTTCTCCTACATCATTTTTCGGAAGCAGATGACGACCGATAAACAAAGTAAAGAAAAAGACAATAATAGACAGCGGAATGCCGATATAAGCAAATTCAAAAAATCCGAAAGTCGGCAGACCTGCTGCAGACAGAGCACCTGTGACGATAACGTTTGGCGGGGTACCGATCATGGTGATGGTGCCGCCTACGTTGGCAGCGATTGCCAGAGGCATCAGCTCTTTCGACGGAGAAATATTCGCCGCCTGGCAGATACCGATAATAACCGGCATGAGGCAGGCTACCGTCCCCGTATTGGAAGATACGGCAGAAAGGGCAATGGTAACGAGCATGATTGCCGCCATGAGCGGAACCTGGTTGGTGCCCGCTTTCTTGACTACGGCGATGCCGATCGCTTCCGCAAGACCTGTTTTAAACATAGCGGCGCCGATAACGAACATACCGCCGAAGAGAACTACGGTAGAATTGGACAAACCGGCATAAACCTGCTTTGACGGCAGGACGCCCAAAATACCTAAGGCAGTACAAGCTGCCATGGCTGTGACTGCCAGCGGGATCAATTCTGTAATAAACAGAAATGCCGCAACAGCAAGGACGCACAGCGTAATAATGGCTGGATCCATAAGTTTCACCTTCCTTATAAATCTTCCACGGTCTGATTTGAGTCAGGTGCCTATTCAAATCGGATCGCAGAACTTCCCCGGAAGACAATTTGCATTTAATAAAAAAAGAATATTGCAGTCTGCTTTATGAAATTATCTAAACGGGAACAAATAACAACTCCCTCTTACTTCCACGACCTCCTTCCAAAACAGCCCCGGGAGCGGACTTTCAAGAAATACATCGCATGCAATATATACGCAATTGCATACTATTTGCATTAACACCCTTACATATTGTACTTACCGTGCTGTAAATATACAAACAGAATACTATGTATTTTATCTTCCTTCTTAATATATATAAACTTATTTATTTATTATTTTTATCTTCAAGATATAATTTATGATTCTGAAATCAACGATATCATCCTCCTCATCATAAAAACCCGCGGATATGCATAAATTGCAATCAATGTATATTGCTTGAATACATAGTATTTTATATATCTATCTGTAAAACGCTTATATATAGGCTTTACCTCCTCTGCCATTCTCCTTTTCCGACTTATAATTTTCTCTCTTTTCCTCAAGTAGAAATCCATTCATTGATTTCCATTTTCAATAAGCCGTAAGAATCTGCAGCTTGCTTTTTATCAACCATCAAGTATTCCATAATGGAATTATTTAGTTGTTAAAAAGTTCATTAGAATTTTTTCTGCTTGTAAAAATGAGATCTTCTTCTACAAAAAACTGAAAAATTCAAAAACAGACAATATAAAATCTCCGCCCATGAATATTCATCCATAAGCGGAGATCCTGTCTTTTATTATTTTTTCGTATTCGTTTCAGCTTCAGTCTTTTTCTCTGCCGCTTCCGTTTCCGCGCTGTCATGCTTTGCCGTGTTATACTCTTCTTCGTTGAAGCCTTCTTTTTCTTTGATGTCTTCCAATGTCACTTCGTAATCGCTGCCGCCCATATCGGTTCCTTCCTGACGGAGCTGTTCGATCCCTTCTTCAAAAGTCATGTCATCTTCTGCATCAGCCGCCTCCGCTTCTTTCAGCTTCTTCAACAGCTCCGGAGGCACTTTCCCTGAAGCGATCAGTTTTTCTCTCATTCCCTGGTATACATAAGCAATTACCTCTTCCTGCGGAATTGCCACCCGATCAGGAAGACGGAGCGAAAATTCATGCCAGAAAGCGGCAGACCCGGTCATCATAATGCGGCCGATTTTCTCCACTTCACCGATATCATAAAGAAGCGACCATATTTCCCTGTTATCCAGCTGGCTGTACATATGGCGGGTATAACGGTAAGTCGCCGGTTTCATAAGCTGGTTCTTAAAATGGTGGACACCGAAGATATCTTTATATGCCACATAGATCGTTCTGTTTTGGAATAGACTCTTTTTTTGGAGTGTAAGGCCTTCCTCTCCCAAAGTATAGGTGCAT
>OLPO01001181.1_pt1 | contig 18529 bp, 14 predicted proteins | sample 1672831 | NCBI WGS metagenome assembly OLPO01 (sample SAMEA3136728, study PRJEB25190) | human gut metagenome
AATACACTTGGCAGGTAGCAAGAATCCCCTGACTTTAGGCATGGGGAGTGTCAAAGTAACAATCCCACTGCAGCTTGCTTCTAAAGAAGCATTGCAGCCATCATTCGAGGAAGATGATTTCAGCTGTCTTGAAGGAAAACGTATCTTGCTTGCGGAAGATAATGATCTGAATGCTGAAATCGCAATCGAATTATTAAAAGAAAAGGGTATGATCATTGATCGTACCAAAGATGGTATTGAATGTATTGATGCGTTAACAAAGAAGAAGCCGCATACATATGTATGTATCTTGATGGATATACAAATGCCTCACATGGATGGCTATGAAGCTGCAAAGAGCATTCGTTCATTAAAAGATCCATCTTTCAGCAGCATTCCAATCATTGCGATGACTGCCAATGCATTTAAGGAAGATCAGAATAAAGCGTATGCATCTGGCATGAATGACTATATTCCAAAACCAATTGATATTAAAAATGTATGTAAAACCATCAGCAAATATGTCCAGGAATGATATAATTCTTAATGATGAAGAGTAAATGGACATTATTGCAGGAAAAGCTTCTATATTTCTTTATTACGATAGTTATATTCATGAGTATCTATCTTTCAGGTTTCTTTTTCATGCAGTTTCTTGCGTTTGCAATGGAAGTTCATCCATACGTATCATTTACTTTCTATATCTTTTTATGGATCATTGATACTTTCATCACAAAGAAGCTGATGCTTTCTAAAGTTATGATCTATTGGATATTGAAAAAATCTTGATTGCAATCTTTGTTAACTATGTTAAAATTGACATGCATTGAAGAAAAGTAGTATTTGAATCCCTGCATTCTAGAAAGCACTGTGGTTGATGAAAAACAGGCATGTATATTCAAAGAAGTCGTTTCTGAGCATTTCTAGATGAACATTAGTAGTTTAGAACGTTTCTAGCACGTTACGCTATCAAGAAGCAAACAAAGGTGGTACCACGTTATTACACGTCCTATGTATTTTCAGGACGTTTTTTATTTATCTCAGGAGGTTATTTATGGAAAAGAATCTAGCACAGAAGTATGACCACAAAGCAGTAGAAGAAGGAAAATATGATGGTTGGGTAAGCAAAGGCTATTTCACGGCAGGTGATAAATCTAAAGACCCATATACAATTGTCATTCCACCACCAAACGTCACAGGTATTCTTCATATCGGACACGCCTATGACAATACATTACAGGATATTATTGCACGCTATAAGCGTATGCAGGGCTTTGATATGTTGTATCTGCCAGGTATGGACCACGCTGGTATTGCAACACAGGCAAAGGTTGACGCACGTTTGAAGTCTGAAGGTATTTCTCGCTATGACATTGGAAGAGAAAAATTCCTGGAACGTGCATGGGAGTGGAAGGAAGAATACGCAGCTACAATTCGTAAGCAGTGGGCGAAGCTAGGAAACTCCTTAGACTATACAAGAGAACGTTTCACAATGGATGATGGCTTAAATGAAGCAGTCAAGCATGTATTCGTTACTTTATACAACGAAGGTCTGATCTATCGTGGATGGAGAATCATCAACTGGGATCCAGAAGCACGTACAGCATTAAGTAATATTGAAGTATACTACCAGGATGATCCAGGCAAGATGTACTACATGAACTATGAAACAGTAGAAGATCATGAACATTTCATTGTCGCTACAACGCGTCCTGAAACAATGTTTGGCGATGTTTGCGTTGTTGTGAACCCTAACGATGAAAAGACAAAGCATCTGATTGGCAAGCACTGCATCAATCCAGCAAACAATCAGGAACTTCCAATCATTGGAGATGACTATATTGAAATTGGTTTTGGTACAGGTATTATGAAATGTACACCTGCACATGACCCTAACGACTATGCAATTGCTGAAAGACATCATTTAGAAAAGCCTATCTGTATGAATCCAGATGGAACAATGAATGCAATCTGTGGCAAAGAATTTGAAGGCATGGATCGTTATGAATGCAGAGAAAAACTTGTAGAAAAGTTTAATGCGGAAGGTGTCATGGATCATATTGAAGACATCACACATAACGTTGCACACTCTGAAAGAACACATTGTGTTGTTGAACCATACTTGTCTCAGCAATGGTTTGTTAAGATGAAGCCATTGGCAGAAGACGTATTAAAGAATCAGAATGATCCTGATCAGAAGATCAACTTCTATCCAGAAAGATTTGAAAAGACATTTACACAGTGGCTTGAAAATATTGAAGACTGGTGTATTTCAAGACAATTATGGTGGGGTCATAGAATTCCGGCATGGTATAACGATGAAACAGGTGAAACATACGTAGGCATGGAAGCACCAGAAGGTGATGCGTGGAAGCAGGATGAAGATGTATTAGATACATGGTTCTCTAGTGCATTATGGCCATTCTCTACACTTGGCTGGCCTGAAGAAACAGAAGACTTCAAGCGTTACTATCCAACAAGTACACTTGTTACTGGATATGATATTATCTTTTTCTGGGTAGCACGTATGGCATTTGATGCTAGACACTTTACAAACAACCGTCCATTCAAGGATGTACTCATTCATGGTTTGATTCGTGATGCACAGGGTAGAAAGATGTCCAAGTCATTAGGCAATGGTATTGATCCAATGAAGGTCATTGATGACTATGGCGTTGATGCATTGCGTTTCTTCCTCACAACAAACTCTGCACCTGGTCAGGATATGCGTTATATCCCTGAAAAGGTTGAAGCAAGCTGGAACTTCATCAACAAGATCTGGAATGCTTCTAGATTCGTATTAATGAATCTTCCAGAAGGTATGAAAGAAAGTGATGTTGATTTGACTCACTTGACTGTCAGTGAGACTTGGATCTTGAACAAGTTGAATGCAACAATTGATACTGTTACAGCAAACATGGACAAGTATGAGTTTGGTATTGCTGGAAATGCACTATACAGCTTTATCTGGGATGATTTCTGCAGCTGGTATGTAGAAATGAGCAAGTCTGCATTGAATGGCGAAGATGAACTTGCCAAGAAGGGTGCACAGTCAACACTCTATGTTGTACTCAATGCAATCGTTAAGCTGTTATCTCCATTTATGCCATTTGTATGTGAAGAAATCTATCAGACACTTCCACACACAAAGGAATCTATCTGTTTAGAAAGCTGGCCTGAAAAGATTACAGGTATTGATGCAAGTGGACTCAAGGATATGGATCGTTTGATTTCCGCAATTTCCAAGATTCGTGAAGTCAAGAATACAAATGATTTAAAGCCATCTGCACCAATCCATGTTCTCATCAAGGATCTTGATGGTAATCCATTACAGCCAAAGGAAAACCTCTCTGCAATCATGCAGAAGATGGCAAAGGCTGAATGGTGTGCTGCATTAGATGGTGACTTAACAGTTGAAACCATCTATGAAGGTACATTGTATATTCCAAGTTCTGAACTTTCTGATCCTGAAGAAGAAAAGAAGAAGCTGAATGCTGAAAAGGAAAGACTAGAGAAGGAACTGGATCGTTCTCATAAGATGCTAAGCAACCAGTCCTTTATTGCCAAGGCACCTGAAGCAAAGGTACAGGCAGAAAAAGACAAACTCGCAGCTTATGAAAAACAATATCAGGCAATTGTCGATCGTCTTGCGGTACTAAATCATTAATGACAATGGTATAATCTCTACTAGAAATAGTAGAGATTTTATTTTTTGAGAGGTAACCTTATGGCAGAAGAAAAAAAGAAACATACCGCGCTGAAAATCATTGGTGGTGTTACGGCAACTGCGGCGAGTGCCTATGCTGGATTTTCTTATGTAATCTTTCGACATGCATTTGATTTGAAGCGTTCTATGATCCATAAATCAACAAACCTGATTCATTGTGATACAGAAAAAGAAGAGTGGTTTATGCATAGTGAAAAGAAAGACTGCTTTATGAATTCTTATGATGGATTAAAGCTGCATGCATTAGCACTTGAAAATCATCATGAAAGCAATACATGGATCATTCTGGTGCATGGAACATCTTCTTACTTCAAGAACATGATTGATTATATGTATGAAGCAGATCATAGAGGATATAACATTCTCGCAATTGATCAAAGAGGATGTGGTACAAGTGAAGGAAAGTATACATCTCTTGGATGGAATGAACATTATGATCTGATGAACTGGATTAATTATCTGATCAGCATGCATAAAGATGCTAAGATTGCATTGTTTGGCTTGAATACAGGCGGTGCAACGGTCATTAATGCAGTGGGAGATTATTTACCTAACCAGGTCAAGTGTGCTGTAGAAGATGGCGCCTACAGCAGTATTAAAGATATTATTAACTATACAACACGTAATTTAGCACATGTTGAAGCAAAGCCATTTCTTCCAGCTGTTGATGTACTTGTAAAGCAGATCCTGCATTTCTCATTGCATGATGTATCCCAAAAGCAACAGCTAAGAGAAGCTGAAGTACCAATGTTATTTATTCATGGCAGTACAGATACAACAGTACCTACAAGTATGGTATTTGATAACTACTATGCATGTGCTTCTGAAAAGGAATTATATGTTGTGGAAGGAAAGGGATATAACGAAACATATACTAGTCCTGAATACTTCAATCGTTTATTTTCCTACATTGATAAACATATTCATGAATAGACTTTAGACGCTGCAAAATTGAATGAATATAAACATTCAAACAACTTAAGCAATAAGAGGTACATATGATCATTCTATGTACTTCTTTTTTATTTCAGAATGAGAAGTAATTGTCCTTAAGCTCCTGACAGTCTATGCTACGCTTTTAGAATTCATCATAGACAAGATCAAGATTTTTCTTCATTTTACAAATACTCGGTGTATTTGACCTTATACTTGCGTCGTATGCGACGCAAGTGTGAGGTGTAAAATGATTAAGAGCTATTTTTATTTTAGATTTTTCAGTCTTTGATTCAATTCATGTATAATCATGAATTTGCTTATATTTATACATTTTTTTATCGTTTGAAAATCAAGGCAATATTAAAATCAGTGTAAATGTAATGTAAAAAAATCACATTTTTTTCACAAAATAATGGCTTTTTGGTAGCGCTTGCAATATAATAGGTAAAAGAATTAAGAGGAGGCTATAATGGCTAACAAAAAGTATGTTTATAAGTTTGCTGAAGGTAATGCAAACATGCGTGAACTTTTAGGTGGTAAGGGCGCAAACCTTTCTGAAATGCGTTCTTTGAACTTGCCAGTTCCTGAAGGATTCACAATCACAACTGAGTCTTGTATCAAGTACTACACAGATGGGGAAACAATTTCTAGTGACGTACAGGAACAGATTGATGAACACGTTAAATGGTTACAGGAAGAAACAAACAAGAAGTTTGGTGATAATGAAAACCCATTACTCGTTTCTGTAAGATCTGGTGCACGTGCTTCTATGCCAGGTATGATGGATACAATCTTAAACCTTGGTATCAACGATGAAGTTGTCAAGGTAATTGAAAAGCAGAGTGGAAACAAGCGTTTCGCTTATGATTCCTACAGAAGATTCATTCAGATGTTCTCTGACGTTGTTATGGGACTTTCTAAGAGCAAGTTTGAAGAAATCATCGATGAAATGAAGGAAGCTAAGGGCGTTAAGCTGGATATTGACTTAGATGCTGATGATATGGAAGAACTTACAAAGAAGTTCAAGGCTTTCTATCAGGAAAAACTCAACGAAGAATTCCCTCAGGATCCTATCGTTCAGTTAGAGAGATCTATCATGGCTGTATTCCGTTCCTGGAATAATGAAAGAGCTATCTATTATAGAAGAGTTAACGACATCCCTGATTCCTGGGGTACAGCTGTTAACGTAATGGAAATGGTATTTGGCAACATGGGTAACGATTGTGGTACAGGTGTTGCATTTACTAGAAACCCAGCAACTGGTGAAAACAAGCTATTCGGTGAATTCTTAATGAATGCACAGGGTGAAGACGTTGTTGCTGGTATCCGTACACCATCTCCAATCGCTGATCTTGAAAAGACAATGCCAGAAGCATACAACGAATTCGCAAGAGTCGCTGATATCCTTGAAAAGCATTATCATGATATGCAGGATATGGAATTTACAATTGAACATGGAAAACTATTCATGCTTCAGACACGTAATGGTAAAAGAACTGCAAACGCTGCATTAAAGGTAGCTGTTGATATGGTTGATGAAGGTCTTGTAACTGTTGATCAGGCATTACTGATGGTTGAACCTAAACAGTTAGATGACTTGCTCCACCCAACATTTGATCCAAGTGATCTGAAGGCTAAGGAAGGAGATGTGATCGCTACTGGTTTAGCTGCTGCTCCAGGTGCTGGTGCTGGTACAGTTGTATTTACTGCTGAAGATGCTGAAAAGGCTGCAGAAGCAGGCAAGAAGGTTGTTCTTGTTCGTCTTGAAACTTCTCCAGAAGATATCAAGGGTATGGCTGCTGCACAGGCTATCGTTACTGCTCGTGGTGGTATGACATCTCACGCTGCTGTTGTTGCTAGAGGTATGGGTGCCTGCTGCGTATCTGGATGTGGTAATCTGAAGGTTGATGAAGCTAACAAGTGCTTTACAGTTGATGGCGTTACATATACAGAAAATGATGTAATCTCTGTTGATGGTAATACAGGTAGAGTTTACAAGGGGGAAGTTAAGACAGTTCCAGCAACAATTTCTGGCAACTTTGCTAAGTTTATGAACTGGGCTGATGAAAAGAGAAGACTGCAGATCAGAACAAATGCTGATACACCTGCAGATGCTGCCAAGGCTGTTGAATTCGGTGCTGAAGGTATTGGTCTAGTTAGAACAGAACATATGTTCTTCAATACAGCTGATCGTATCAAGGCTATCCGTATGCTTTGTGTATCTAGAACTCCTGAACAGCGTGCTAAGGCATTAGCTGCGATGGAACCTTACCAGACTGAAGACTTTATTGGTATCTTTGAAGCTATGGGTGGCAGAAATGTTACTGTTCGTCTATTAGATCCACCTCTACATGAATTCTTGCCACATGGTGACAAGGAAGCACAGGACGTTGCTGAAGCATTAGGTATCTCTATTGCTGATATCGAAGCTGCTGCTGAAGAACTCAAGGAATTCAACCCAATGATGGGTCATAGAGGATGCCGTCTAGACGTTACATATCCTGAACTTGGTGCTATGCAGGCACGTGCTATTATCAACGCTGCATTAAAGGTAAATACAGAACATCCTGACTGGAACTTCGTTCCTGAAATCATGGTTCCACTTGTTGGTGAACCTAAGGAATTGGAATATGTTGCTAACGTTGTCAAGGCTGAAGCTGACAAGATCATTTCTGAAGCTAACAGCACAATGACATATAAAGTTGGTACAATGATTGAAATTCCACGTGCTGCTCTATTAGCTGGTGAAATTGCTGAAACAGCTGAATTCTTCTCATTCGGAACAAATGACTTGACACAGATGACATTTGGCTTCTCAAGAGATGATGCTGGCAAGTTCTTACCTGACTACTACAACAAGCACATTTATGAATCTGATCCATTCGCTCATGTTGATACAAAGGGTGTTGGTCAATTGATCAAGATGGCTGCTGAAAGTGGTAGAGCTACTAGAAGTGATATCCACTTAGGTGTATGTGGTGAACATGGTGGTGACCCAGCTTCTATTGAATTCTTCAATGCTGTTGGATTGAACTATGTATCTTGTTCTCCATACCGTGTACCTATCGCTCGTTTAGCTGCTGCACAGGCTGAAATCCGTCGTACAGGTTCTAACAAGTAATTATCAAAACGAATAGAAGAGACTTTCGGGTCTCTTCTTTTGTTTTGGTAAAGTATAGAAAAAATGATAAATAGAACGGTAAAAGATATAATAAGTATAGGAAAGACAAGGAGTTTAATTATGCCAAATAGTAAAATAGTTTCTGATTTTGAAAATTATGATAATGATCGTGAAACGGTTCAATTTGAAGAACAGACAAAAAAATATGATCGAATTGAAGCACAGCTACGTTTGATGTATGAACTTGCTGAAGGAAGAAGATCAGAAGAGGGCGGCTGGATTTCTTCAAAAGATGTAAGAAATTATTTCAAAGCTCGTGCGAATACAAAGTGAAATTAAATACGATGAAAGGCATTATGGATAAAGTGGATGAGCTTATATCTTTTTGATAATCCTGCTTTTATCGTCTAAGACCAGGCAATATAAAAAAGAACTCGACGCATCAAGTTCTTTTTGGGTGTTGTCCGAAGACGACCACCGCAATTCATAGTTATTTTTATATCATATGATATAAGATAAAGCAAGAGTATTTAATTGTTAGCAATAAAAAGTTTAAGTTGTTGTAGATGATTTCTTTGTTGAGTTCCCAATATTTTATTGCATATGTTTGGGGATATTTTGGTTCTTAATAAATCAGTGCATTTTTCAAAAGAACTAATAAATTTATTACATTCAGTTTTTGTTTCTCCCATTTTTCGTAGAATGTATGTAATTAAAATAATGTATGAACCAATGTATTTGAAATCTAAATTTGTGATTCCAATTTCATTTTCTAAAAGAAAAATTAAACGATGATTAATTGAATTACTTTGAAATCTGGTATCAAAAATTGTGTTATTGTGAGCTATCGCATTTCTTAAATCTTTTAATGTATAAATCATGTATTCTGTGATTTTTCCATCAGAGTCAAGATTTGTCGGTAATTGAAAAAATGAAGATGTTTTTAGTTTGACGTTTAAATTGGAACAAGAAAAAAATGTTCCAAATTCACCAAGTGAAAGTGATTCAAATACAGCCCAAATAGGAATAGGTTTATCAGTATTAAAAAAATGTGTGACTGTTTGTTTTCTGTTCGTATAATCTCGCAGAAGTGTATTGTTAATTTTGCCTTTTAAGCTCATTCTTTTTTTATACTGATCTTTGTATTGTTTACTGCCAGGTTGATATGTTTTGTAATCCGTAATTGTTGTATTGAATATCACATCTAAATTTTCTGAATTGCTATTTTCCAAAGTAGCTTCTAGGACATAACTTTTTAATGCATTTTCAATAAACATAACTTTTGGATAAAATATTGTTTTTAATTGCATGTCAAATTTATTTAAAGTGAGAATTTCATTCAACGAAGAAAAATTGATTTTTTGGTTTGGTGTGTGAATGAAACGATAACCTTTATAGCCATGATAATATCCTATGTTTCTCAAAGACTGAACCTGATTGTTATTAACTTTAATATTGTGATGATCTTTTAGGTGCTTAATGAGTTGATGAATTGATGACATAGTAAGTCCTCCGTGTTAATTTTTATAATTATAATACTTTAACTTTTTATATGAGTTATTAATATGACTACTGATATATTTTTAAAATCTCCCAATCATTTTGTATTGTATGTCTATTAGAGATTTCCTTGTCTCTTCTTTTCTTTTTGTAATTGTTCTACAATAGAGTTAACAATATTTTAGGAGACACCTATGGAAAAATATATCATGGCAATTGATGAAGGTACGACTTCTACACGTGCAATTCTTTTTAATCACGCAGGAGAAATCGTATCCGTCGCACAAAAAGAATTTACACAGTATTTTGCACAGGAGGGATGGGTAGAACATGATGCAAATGAAATCTGGCTTGCATTACTTGCATGTATGAGTGAATGCATCATGAAGTCTCATATTGATCCATCTCAGGTAGCTGGCATTGGTATTACAAACCAGAGAGAAACTGCAGTCATCTGGAATAAAGATACAGGACTGCCAATCTATAAGGCAATTGTATGGCAAAGCAGGCAGACAGTTGATATCTGTAATGATTTGATTGAAAAAGGATATAATGAAACATTTCATAAGAAAACAGGCTTAAGAATTGATCCATACTTTTCTGCTACAAAATACCGCTGGATCTTAGATCATGTTGATGGCGCAAAACAACTTGCTGAGCAAGGTAAACTGTTATGTGGAACAATGGATACATGGATCGTGTATTGTCTTTCTGGCGGAAAAGTACATGTTACGGACTATACAAATGCGAGTCGTACATTGCTGTATAACATTTATGATTTATGCTGGGATGAAGAATTATGTTCTATCTTGGATATTCCAATGAACATGCTTCCAGAAGTCAAAGATTCTTCTTGTATCTATGCGCATACTGCACCATATCATTTCTTTAATCAGGAAGTTCCAATCTGTGCAATTGCCGGGGATCAGCAATCTGCATTGTTTGGTCAATCGTGCTTTATGGAAGGAGAAGCTAAGAATACATATGGAACAGGTGGCTTCCTGTTAATGAATACAGGTACAACACCAAAGGAATCTAATGATGGTTTATTAACAACGATTGCATGGGGACTGGATGGAAAGATTTCTTATGCATTGGAAGGTTCTATCTTTGTTTCAGGCAGTGCAATCCAGTGGCTGCGTGATGAAATGGAATTCTTTGAAAAGAGCAGTGAATCAGAAAGCTATGCGAATCAAGCAAACAAGGAGAGTGGTGTTATGGTAGTACCAGCATTTGTAGGTTTAGGTGCTCCATACTGGGATGATTCTTGCAGGGGTGCAATCTTTGGTATTACGCGTGGTACAACAAAGTATGACATTACAAGGGCAACACTGGATTCTTTAGCATATCAGACACGTGATGTTCTAGATGCCATGGCAAAAACATGTCAGGTATCGATTCCTAGATTGCGTGTAGATGGCGGGGCTTGTGCAAATAATTATCTGATGCAGAAGCAGGCAGATATTATGCAATGCAGTATTATTCGACCATCTGTATTAGAATCTACTGCACTTGGTGCTGCTAGACTGGCAGCACTTGCGATCAACTACTGGACAATGAATGATATTCGCAAACAAGACAGTGAAGATATGATCTTTGAACCATCTATTTGTAAAGAGGAAGCAGATGCAATGTATGATCGCTGGCAGAAAGCAGTGAGTGCTGCTAGAATGTTTACGAAGTAAAGTTTTATTGGAGCATATACGTATTTTTTGTATAAAGGTAGTACAGAATATTTAAAAGCGAGTAATGGTGGCAATGAACAATATCTTGAACTAGTCAAAGCGTATTGTGGAACACAACAAATTGCAAAGCTAAGAAAACTGTTGCATTTCACATTTGAAAAACATGAAAAGTATAATCTGAATGATAAAAGATTAAAGATGCTTGCAAATATGATTCAAGAGCGGGCTATGGAATTGATACAAATTCTAGAAGCAGAGAAAAATTGATGCATTAAATATACTTGCGAAACACATAAAAACGATGTATATTAAAGGCGTAAACAAGGAGTGCGAAAGCACTCCTTATGTTGTGCTTGGGAGGCGTATGGATAGAATTGAACATTTAAAAGAATTGTTTCAGCCAGTATTTGAAAGAAACAGTGTCATTCTTTATGATCTTGTTTTTCGAACGAATGGAAGCGAAAGAACATTAGAAGTATCTATCATGAAAGAAGATGGAAGTATGGATCTGGATACCTGTGCTTTGGTTTCTGAACAGATTTCAGAAATCTTAGATCAGGAAGATCCAATCAAGGAAGAGTACACATTAGAAGTTTGTTCACCTGGAGCAGAAAGAGAAATCAAGAATCTTGATGAAATCAAACAAGGTATGTATGTGTATGTTCGTTTGAAACATCCATTTAAAAAGATGCTTGAATTCACTGGTGAGATCTTAGATGTAAATGAAAATATTGTTCATCTATCATACCGTGATAAAGCTGCTGTTAGAAAAGCAGAATTTACGAAGGAAGATATTGACTTCATTCGTTTGGCTGTAAAATTTTAAGGAGAGAAACATGGAATACAAAAAAATGCTAAGAGCTTTGAGTGATGTTGAAGAACAAAGAAATATCTCTGAAGCTGTAATCCTGGAAGCTTTGAATGAAGCTGTTGCAAAAGCATATAAAAAAGATGCTGAACTTCAGGATATTGATGTTGTTGCTGAACTCAATGAAAAGAAAAAGAAGTTTGATCTTTATCAGAACTACTTAGTACTTGAAAGTGATGATGATGTTCAGGATGATGAATTGGAAATTGGTTTAGCAGAAGCTAGAGCAATTGATCCAACTGCTGAAGTTGGCGGAAAGATCAGAAGACCAATTGAAGAAGTTGAATTGTCTAGAGCTGCAGTTTCTATTGCGAAGAATGTCATTCGTCAGAAGATCAGAGAAGCTGAAAAGAGTGCTGTCTATGATGAATATAAAGACAAGATCGATGAAATGTTTATCGGTATTGTTGAATCTGTGAAAGATAAGTTTGCATTGATCAATCTTGGCAAGTCTGTTGCCTTGATGCCTCATTCTGCACAGATTCCTGGTGAAGTATTAAGAGAAGGTGACAAGACAAGAGTTGTTATTACAGCTGTCAATAAAGATACAAAGGGTTCTCAGGTTCTTGTATCTAGAGCGGATGCAATGCTTGTAAAGAGACTGTTTGAAAAGGAAGTTCCTGAAATCTATAACGGTATCGTTGAAATCAAGGCAATTGCTAGAGATGCTGGTGATAGAACGAAGATGGCTGTACTTTCTCATAATCCAGACATTGATCCAATTGGTGCATGTATTGGTCCTAGAGGCAACCGTGTACAGAACATCATTGATGAATTGAATGGTGAAAAGATTGATATCTTTGAATACTCTAATGATGTCAGTGTTCTTGTAAAGAATGCTTTAGCACCTGCAGTTGTGACTGCAGTATTGCCTGGCAGAGATGATAACAGCCTGCTTGTTATCGTTGATGCTGCACAGCTTTCTCTTGCAATTGGAAAGCGTGGCAAGAATGCTAGACTTGCGGTGAAGCTGACAAATCACAAGATTGATATCAAGACACGTGAAGAAATTGAAGAAGCAGGTATGGATTATGAAGCTTTACTTGCTCAGGCTGAAGTATTGAAGCAGAAGGCTGCTGAAAAGACAGAAAAAGAAAATGAAATGAAGCGTGCTGAAGCAATCAAGGAACAGGAAGAAAAGAAGGCTGCAGCTGCTGAAAAGATTGCCGCACTGAAAGAAAATGCCGGCAGTGAAGATGATGACTTCATTCCTGAAGAAATGATGGAAACATTAAGTGAAAATGTGCTTGATGAAATGGATGAAGAAGATACTAAGGAAGAAGAAACAGCAGCAAATGAAGAAACACCTGCTGCTGTAGAAGAACCTGTCGTAGAAGAAGACAACGAAGTTGAAGAAGAAGTAGAAAGCGAAGAACCACTCGTGGAAGAAAAGAAGAGTAACAAACACGCTGACCTCGAAGAAATGGCAGCAAACAATACATACGTATCCAAGTTTGAAAAGTTAGCAGATACAAGCAAGAAGGCTGAAGCTAAGGGCAAGAAGAAGTTCAAGAAGAAGAGTGATGAAGATAACTACAAGCTCTCTAACAAGGAACTGCAGCAACAGCTCAAGGATAAGCTTGCAGCACGTGCAACTGCTTCTCAAATCTATTCTGAAGAAGAACTTGCTGAAATTGAAGCACAGCAGGAAGCTGAAGAAGAAAAAGAATACGATATCGATTACGATGAATACGAAGATTACTACGGCGAGGATGAATAATCATGCCTAGAAAGATTCCGATGAGACGCTGTGTCGCAACGAGTGAACAGTGTGCTAAAAAAGATCTTCTTCGCATCGTTCGTACACCAGAAGGAAATCTTGCAGTAGATCCTACAGGAAAGGCCAATGGCCATGGCGCATATCTTAAGAAAAGCCTGGATGCTGTAGAAGCTGCAAAGAAAAACGGTGCTTTAAAAAGAGCACTGAAGATGGATATTCCTGATTCATTCTATGAAGAAATCAAAAAAGCAATCTAAATGAATGCAAATACGAAAAGAGGCGATGTAAGAATATGATTGTTTCGCATCATGAATAGTGATGCATTAAGAAAGGGAGGTTATCTATGCCAAAGAATACAAAGAGTAATGGTTCTAAAAACAAAAAGAACAATAACAAAACTCGCAATAACAATAATAAAAACTTCGACAGCAAGCCTAAGAAGGTTGTTGAAGAAGTTCACGCAATTACATATACAGATGGAATCACAGTTGGTGAATTAGCAGAAAAGATTGCTCATCCTTCTACGGATATTATCAAAACATTATTCATGGAAGGAAAAGCAGTTACAATCAATACACCACTGGATGATGAAACTGTTGAACTTGTATGTATCTCTTATGATATTGAACCAACAAAGGTAAAAGAAAGAGAAGAAGATACATTGGAAGTGGAAGAAGTTACTGATCCAGATCTTCTTGAAGAACGTCCACCTGTTGTTACAATCATGGGACACGTTGACCATGGTAAAACAACACTTCTGGATACGATCCGTAAGTCTAAGGTAGCAGCTGGTGAAGCTGGTGGTATTACACAGGCAATTGGTGCTTACCAGGTATCTATTAATGGTAGAAAGATTACATTCCTGGATACACCTGGTCACGAAGCATTTACAGCGATGAGAGCACGTGGTGCATCCATTACAGATATCGCTGTTATCGTTGTTGCTGCAGATGATGGTGTTATGCCACAGACACGTGAAGCAGTTGACCATGCAAAGGCTGCTGGCGTACCTATCATTGTTGCGGTTAACAAGATGGATAAGCCAGATGCGAATCCTGATCACGTCATGGGTGAAATGAGTGATCTTGGAGTAATGCCTGAAGAATGGGGTGGAGATACAGTCTTTGTTCCTACAAGTGCAAAAAAGGGTGATGGTATTGATGACCTTCTGGAAACAATTCTTACAGTTGCAGATATCAAGGAATTGAAAGCTGCACCAAATACAGTCGCTACAGGTTCTGTTATTGAAGCTAAACTTGATAAGGGCAGAGGACCTGTTGCAACATTGCTTGTACAGAATGGTACACTTCACCAGGGTGATCCAGTTGTTGTTGGTACATCCTTTGGCAAGGTGAGAAGAATGACAGATGAAAATGGGCGTACATTGAAGTCTGCTGGTCCTTCTACACCTGTTGAAATCATTGGTTTGAATGATGTGCCTGAAGCTGGTGACTTGTTTAGAAACTTTGACGATGAAAAGGAAGCAAGAGCTTTAGCAGATCGTCGTAAGAGAAGAAAGCTGGAAGCGGAAAGAAGAAAGACAAGTGCAATGTCACTGGAAGACTTGTCTGCACAGATTGAAGCAGGCAACATCAAGGAAGTACCTATTATTATCAAGGCTGACGTACAGGGTTCTGCAGAAGCTGTGAAGTCCAGTATGGAAAAACTTGAAGTTGGTGATGTTAAGATCAATGTTATTCATGCAACTGCTGGTGCAATTACGGAAAGTGATATTATGCTTGCGGATGCATCTAAGGCTATGATCATTGGCTTTAATGTTAGACCTGATGCAAATATTCGTAAGAAGGCTGAAGAGGCTGGTGTTGAAATTCGTTTACACAACATCATCTATAAGGCTACTGAAGAAATGGAACTTGCCATGAAGGGTATGCTTGAACCAGTATATGAAGACGTTACAATTGGTGAAGCTGAAGTGAGAGAAACATATAAGGTTTCTAGAGTTGGTACAATTGCTGGATGTATGGTGACAGATGGCAAGGCGAAAGCAAACTGTGGTGTGCGTTTGATTCGTGAAGGTATCATTGTGTATGATGGCAAGCTTGGCTCTTTACAGAGATTCAAGGATCAGGCTAAGGAAGTGCTTTCTGGATATGAATGTGGTCTAACAATTGCAAACTACAATGATATCAAGGTTGGAGATACTTTAGAATTCTATGAGGCACAGGAAGTTCCTGTTGATTAATTATGGCAAAGAACTTTAAGCAGAAAAGATTAGAAGGTATCATTCGTAAGAATATTTCTGAAATTGTGCAGTTTGGTGTGAAGGATCCTAACGTTGGATTTGTGACGATTACTGATGTTCAGGTTTCTAATGATCATTCTTATGCAAAGGTGTTCTGTGAATTCTTAGGACAGGATGCTAGAGCACAGGCTGGTCTAAAAGCACTCAATCGAGCTAAGGGATATATTCGAACAGAATTATCTCAGAGATTGAGTATTCGAAGATGTCCGGAATTAATCTTCGTGATTGATGAAACGGAAAGAAAAGCGCGTCATATCGATGATATCATTGCATCATTACACAAAGATGATGAAGAATAAGTGAAGTAGAGACTCTGGAGACAGAGTCTTTTTGAGTGGGGATAATACATCATTCTCTAGCCAAAAGCAAAATCTATACAAAATGTGCAAAATGTTCAATTGAATTGACAGAAAATTAACTTGATGTTAAATTGATTGTGCGTATAGGGAGATGCAGAGGTGTCTAAGATGGTTGGTAAATGTACAAGAATAGAGAAGATTGAAATTGAAAATTTCAAAAATGTTAAATATGGTCAAGTTGTTTTAAAAAATAATAGAAAAGATTATAAAGCAAGTATTCTTGGAATCTATGGCCAGAATGGATCTGGGAAAACTGCTTTGATCGATGCAATTAAATTATTGAAATTAGCTTTCTGTGGTCAAGTTATACCACCTCAGTTCGCTGATTACATTCATGTGGAAGCAGAGTATGCGAAGCTTAAATTTGATATTTCAATGAAAATTCCAGAAAAAGAACTAGAATATCTTGTTAACTATGAATTTAAGATTCGAAAAGTTTTGTCAACGCAACAGAATTTTTCTGAAGCTGAAAGTTATAAAGTTGAATTATTTGATGAAGTTTTAAGCTTTTCTTATACAGATAAGAAAACAAAGCATAAAATGGTTGATTTAATCAATACCAATTCTAAAGAAGTATTTTCTCCAAAGAGTAAATATGTAGAACTTGTTGGGAAAGATAAAGAAGTCGCAACAAATCTTGAAGTTGTAAAACGTTTAGCACTTGCTACATCTAGATCTTTTGTTTTTTCAGGTGAGTTATTATCAACGATTGAAAATAAGTGCCATCACACAATTTATACAGATTTATTTCAGATGATCGTTCAGTATGGAAACTTTGAATTGTTTGTCATTGATACACAAAACAATGGTTTGATAACATTGAATGCTCTTCCGGTAACATTTATGTACGAAAGTGTAGATTCTAAAGCTTCTGGTAATATTATGCTTTCACTTGATGAGCCTTCAACAATTCCGGAAGAAGCAGCGGAATTGATAAAAAAAATGATTCCTAATATGAACAAAGTTCTTTCTCAAATGGTTCCTGGATTAACAATAGATGTATATGATTTTGGTAAACAGTTTTTACAAAATGGAAGCGTTGGACGTAGAGTTCAATTGATATCGAAGAAAAATAAAAAAGAAATTCCATTACGTTATGAATCAGAAGGTATCAAAAAAATCATTTCTATCTTACAGCTTTTAATTTTTATGTATAATAATCCATCTATTACAGTCGTAATTGATGAATTAGATTCTGGAATTTTCGAATATTTATTAGGGGAAATCTTGAAAATCATCGCTGAAAAGGGACAAGGACAATTGATTTTTACATCTCACAATTTACGCCCATTAGAAACTTTGGATAAAAGTTTTATTGTATTTACAACAACAAATCCAAATAACCGTTACATCCGTTTGACAAATGTAAAAGAAAACAACAATTTAAGAAATTTTTACTATAGAGATATTGTTTTAGGCGGACAAGACGAAGTTGTTTATGATCCAACAAACAATTACGAAATTGCACTTGCATTTAGAGAGGCTGGTAAAATGCAATGAAAAGGAAGAAAGTTGTACTAATCATTGTGGAAGGGCCTTCTGATGAAGAAGCTTTAGGTGCTATTCTAAGTAGATATTTTGATGAAAATGAAGTTCGTGTCTATGTTCGTCGCGGAGATATTACCACAGAAAAAGGAAATAAATGTTCTAATATTATTAAAAAAGTAAATGAATGTGTAAAACAACATATGGCATTGTACTCCTTAAGAAAAACAGATTACAAAGAAATTATTCAAGTAGCTGATATGGATGGTGCATTTGTTCCAGATAGTGCAATCGTTGAAGATAAAGATGCATACAAACCTATCTATAGTGAAAAGGAAATCCATACAAATCATCCTGAAGGAATCATGAAGAGAAATGCACAAAAACGAGAGAATTTAAATCGTTTAATAACTACAAGTACCATTGGAAATATACCATATCATATATACTATATGTCTAGTAATTTAGATCATGTGTTATACAATAAGCTGAATAGTACTGATGTTGAAAAAGAAAGTGATGCTAATGATTTTGCAATAAAATACAAGGATGATCTAAATGGTTTTAAAGCTTTTCTTCAAGACTCTGATTTTTCTGTCAATCAAAACTTTATTGATTCATGGGATTACATAAAACAAGAAAAACATTCCTTAGAAAGACATACAAACTTTGGCCTCTGTTTGGAAAAAGAAGAAAATACACAAGAAGAAAAACAATAATCAAAATTTTTGATACATACTTTATAGCTGAAAGAACCATATTTTCCTTTATTGGAAATAAGGTTCGTTTTTGCTGATGAGCAAAGACATGAAAATTAAGAAAATATGAAAGTTGGCTATATTAGCAAAATGGTGAATTCAAGAAATAGAATAAATGAAAAGATCAT
>OLPO01001185.1_pt1 | contig 18481 bp, 14 predicted proteins | sample 1672831 | NCBI WGS metagenome assembly OLPO01 (sample SAMEA3136728, study PRJEB25190) | human gut metagenome
GTCACAAGATGTACGAGAATCTTCACAAGCTCGATCAGAATACCTGCCACAGGTCCCATGGCAAAAGTTCCTACCATAACCGGTACCTCGGAAAAATCAAGCTGATAAAAAGACGGTGCAAGAAACGGAATCGGAAACTCCAGATTCATCAGTACTCCTGCCACAGCCCCCAGCATGGCTACCTGTGCGATCGTCCTTGTTCTGCTCCTTTCCACGGCATTTCCTCTCTGCAATACCTGTTCACTCATAATTCTCTCTCCTTCTTTAGAAATATTCAAAGAAAATTTCTACAAGAAATCTTTATGCGAAAAAATATTTCCTCACATAAAAAGCCCCGGGAACTTCTTCCCGGGGCACTGAGCACGTTCATGAAATACTGCGCGTTCTTCTCTCATCCAGACTTTACTGTCGGTTCCGGAATTTCACCAGATCAGCCGCCGAAGCGGGTCGCGGACTATACCGCCGGTAGGGAATTGCACCCTGCCCCGAAGAAATTTTCTTTTATGAGTTCATTATAACTCACTCTTTTTTCAATTACAAGCCTTAATTTTTCGCTTTTCCTTACAGGATATCGATATGCTCTCCGGCAAGTGCTTTGTTCATGCTTCGTACTGCACAGAATTTACCACACATGGAGCAGGTATCTTCATGTTCCGGCTTACGTTCGTTCCAGATACGTTTCGCTGTTTCCGGATCCATGGCACACTCCCACTGTGCCTCCCAGTCGAGCTTTCTTCTGGCATCTGCCATCTTGTCATCGATCTCACGGGCCCCACGGACACCCTTGGCAATATCTGCCGCATGAGCAGCGATCTTGGATGCCATGATTCCCTGTTTTACATCCTCAAGGTTCGGAAGTGCAAGATGCTCTGCCGGTGTCACATAGCAGAGGAATGCAGCTCCGGACATGGCAGCTACCGCGCCGCCAATTGCAGATGTGATGTGATCATATCCCGGTGCAACATCTGTTACGATCGGTCCTAATACATAGAACGGTGCACCCTGACAGATAGACTGCTGCACTTTCATATTAGCCTCAACCTGATCGAGCGGCACATGTCCCGGTCCCTCAACCATAACCTGGACATCTTTTTCCCAGGCACGTTTGGTCAGCTCACCAAGACGTACAAGTTCCTCGATCTGGCATACATCTGTAGCATCCGCAAGACATCCCGGACGGCAGGCATCTCCAAGAGAAATCGTCACATCGTACTCACGGCAGATATCCAGGATCTCGTCATAGTATTCGTAGAACGGATTCTCCTCACCGGTCATGCACATCCATGCAAATACAAGGGAACCTCCTCTGGAAACGATATTCATTTTTCTCTTATGGTTACGGATCTGGTCGATCGTCTTTCTTGTGATTCCGCAGTGAAGAGTTACAAAATCAACACCATCCTGTGCGTGAAGTCTTACCACATCGATAAAATCCTTGGCTGTCAGTGTGTCAAGATCTCTCTGATAGTGGATAACAGAGTCATAAACCGGAACGGTTCCGATCATTGCCGGACACTCGCTTGTCAGTTTGCGGCGAAATGGAATGGTATTTCCGTGGGAAGAAAGATCCATGATCGCATGTGCTCCCATGTTGACAGCTTCCATAACTTTCTGCATCTCTACATCGTAATCCTTGCAGTCTCTGGATACACCAAGGTTTACATTGATCTTGGTGCGGAGCATGGAACCTACGCCTTCCGGATCAATACATTTATGATTTTTATTTGCACAGATAACAACTTTGCCGGAGGCTACCAGCGGCAGAAGCTCCTCTGTTGTCATTCTCTCTTTCTTTGCAACAATCTCAAGCTCAGGTGTGATGATGCCTTTACGGGCAGCTTCCATCTGTGTACTGTAATTTCTCATATAAAAAAAATCTCCTTTCGTTTCGTATCTGGATCTGGAAAATCTGTCACTGCCGCCGGATTCCTGACTGCTATACAAGCTCGGTTCCTGGCAGATATTCGCGGGATCTTTCCGTAAACTCTTTATGTTTTATGCAGCAAAAAACCGGTTGCTGCAACGCATACGCATCACAACAACCGGCCCTTAATCTTTCGTACTTAATGAAAATCTTCTGTACTTCTGATATCTTCTGTACTCTCTGATCTTCTGTGCCTTTAAGACTCCTTCGTGCATATGTCCCTACGTTGGCATTATCCAAATCAGGTTATGGGTCAAGACATTCACAGTCTACTCTCAGCTCGCTTCAGCGGGCCCCCCTGTTTTCATATGTATGGGACGTCTCCGCCCATGTGGTTATTATAGTATACATGCCCTGATTTGTAAACTACAATTCCACATTTTATGACTTTTTCTTTCGACAAAACCTGTCATATTATCCCTGAAAATCCCCGGAATATTTTACATAAGCGTCAGGATAAACGCTCTGCACTCCTCTCTTTATACACATTCAGCCCATTGCGGAAAACATTTATCCACAATGAGCTGAGTTTATTTTTCTATTTTGTTTTTATTTCTTTACTACTGCGCTCTTTACATAAGAAGTTGCTCCCCAGGCGTGTTCTCCATCCGTATATACCGTATATGGAGTCACTCTTACGTAATATCTTTTTCCTTTTGAGAGTTTCGTCAGAGTTTTAATTCTTACCGGTGAATAGATGGTCTTTACACCTTTACGAAAACGATAATCTGTGGAATACTGGATACGGTATCCGATGGCATATGGAACACTCTTGCAGGATACGGTCAGCTGACCGGATTTATTGCTTTTCAGAGATGTGATGCTGCCACGTGCTAATGTAATCAAAGGTTCTGCTGTGATTCTAAAATCATGATCACGATATGTTCTCATTTTTAGATAGTACGTTCCCGCATTCAATGTTCTTGAAACTTGTCCTCTTGACGTGTCTTTCACATTATTATAGCTCCACGTCATATTGTTGCCATAAAAAACATGTCTTCCAGAAGCATTGTATAATTCTATATAATCATAACTAACACTACCATACATCGTCATGCTAAATGTGACATGTGACTTTTTTGAAAGACTAAAACGATAGCAGCCATCATTATGATATGTTTCACCAAGTGTATAATCCATAGATTCATCTTCCATAGATGCATATACCGGCACTACACTGCTCCAGAATGTTCCCACGCAGACCATCAAAGTTAAAAGCAGCGGCATCCAACGTTTCATAAATTTTTTCATTTTCATTTCTCCTTCCCGTTTTATGATGTTTCACGCCTGTATGATACTTTATACCTGTATGATATTTTATATTATAGGCTTTTCCGCTTTACCCTGTCAATTCTGTTTCACGATTTGCGGCTATATTTTCCGACTCCCCTGATACTTTTTTCTTTTCTTATTTCATCTGTACGCATTCCTCTGCCGTTTCGCTGCTCCCCTTAAGCTCTGCAAGGTTTTCTGCCCCTGCACGGCGGATTCCTGCAAAAATGGAACCTGCAATGTTATGCCATACGCTGAAGATCGCTCCCGGTAGTGTAGCCAGCGGATTGGCCGCAAAATTGGCTGCTGCCAGAGAAACTGCCAGGCCGCTGTTCTGCATGCCCACTTCGATGGCTATGGCAGTTGTCCTTGCATACTCCACATGGAAGATTTTTGCAGCAAGAAGCCCCAGCATCATACCGCAGAAATTGTGGATAGCCACAACTCCCAGGACCAGAACTCCGCAGCTTACGATCTTTTCTGCATTTACTGCCACGATCCCTCCAATGATCATGACAATAGCCACAACCGATACCAGCGGCATAACATCCGATACCTTATCCACATGTTCTCCCGCAAGACTTCGGAGAAAGACTCCCAGAAGGACCGGGACCAGAATTACTTTTACCACAGAAAGTACCATCGCCCAGAAAGAGACTTCTACCCAGGCGCCTGCCAGAACATACACAAGAAACGGCGTCATCAGTGGCGCTGCCAGTGTGGAAACAATGGTCATTCCCACAGAAAGTGCCACATCTCCTCCTGCGATATAAGTAATTACGTTGCTGGCCGTTCCTCCCGGGCAGCAACCTACCAGGATCACTCCCAGGGCCAGATCTGCCGGAAGGTTCATCACTTTGCACAGCAGCCAGGCGATCACCGGCATAATGGTATACTGAGCCACCGCACCGATCACCACTTCCTTGGGTCTGGAAAAAATAGCCCGGAAGTCTTCCATCCGTATTGTAAGTCCCATTCCAAACATGATCACGCCCAGAAATACCGACGTATAATTCGTCATCCAGGCAAATCCATCCCGCCAGAAAAATGCCAGGCAGGAGAAAACGATGATGATGATCCCTATATATCTGGATGCAAAGCTGCTGATGGTTCCGATTTTTTTTAAGATTTTTTCCATATATTATACCTCGTAGCTGAAGTTATCGATCAGTCTTGTTTTTCCGATGTAAACAGCCATTGCTACGAGAACATCCCGGTCTGCTTTTTCAACCGGCTGCATGGTAAGTGCGTCTACCATGGAAACGTAATCAATTTTTGCAAGAGGCTCTGCTTCGATTACTGCTCTCATTTTTCCCAGAAGTTCTTCTGCGGCGATTCCTGTGTGAATGGTTTCCTGTCCCAGTTTTACTGCTTTTGACAGGCAGAGTGCTGCTTTTCTTTCCTCCTGGCTTAAGTATGTATTTCTGGAAGATTTCGCAAGTCCGTCCTCCTCGCGGATGATCGGGCAGCCTACGATCTCAATGTCGAAGTTTAAGTCACGCACCATCTTGCGGATAATCGCCAGCTGCTGCGCGTCTTTCTGTCCGAAATATGCTCTGTCCGGTGCCACAATGTGGAACAGTTTGGTCACAACGGTGCATACGCCTTTGAAATGGATCGGGCGTGTTTTTCCACAAAGTGTTTCAGACAGGGTGTCTATGCTTACAAATGCGTGGGGATCGTGATACATCTCGGAAGGTTCCGGGCAGAAGATCAGGTCTGCTCCCAGGCTTTCACAGAGTTTGCTGTCACGCTCAAAGTCTCTTGGATAAGCTTCCAGATCTTCGGTCGGTCCAAACTGTGTAGGATTGACAAAATCCGATACTACTACAATGTCGTTCTGTTCTCTGCACTTTCTGATCAGGCTTGCATGCCCTTCATGGAGAAATCCCATGGTTGGCACAAGGCCTACAGTTTTTCCTTCTTTTTTCCACGCTTTGATCTGTTTTCTTGTTTCTTCTACTGTTTTTGTTACCTGCATTGTTCTCTCCTCTTTTCCGGTTCTGGGACCGGTTTTCTTTATAGATTTCGAGATAGCCTCTTTTCTGAATTCACCTTCGTCTTATTTCTGTATGTGTCTTGATTTCTTCTGTTACAAAATTCTGTCAGGCCATATCTTTCAGCAGTCCGTGTTTTTCATAATTGGTCACTCTGCTGATTTTGTTCTCTTCATCTACAAATACAACTGCAGGCTTGTGAGTACGTGCTTCTTCCGGATCGTACCCTGCGTAAGCCATGATGATGATCTTGTCACCGGTGCTTACACATCTTGCTGCTGCTCCGTTCAGGCAGATCATACCGCTTCCGCGCTCTCCGCAAATGGTGTATGTCTCGAAACGGCTGCCATTGTTCACATCTACGATCTGAACTTTTTCATATTCCAGTATTCCGGCAGCTTCCAGCAATTCTTCATCCACAGTGATACTTCCCACATAATCCAGTTCCGCCTGGACAACGGTTGCTCTGTGGATCTTTCCTTTTAACATCTCTATTGTCATCTTATATAAGTCCTTTCCTGCAGGGAATGATTTTCTGTGACACAAAAAAAGGCGCTCCAGGGTACACTTCGACCCTGAAACGCTTCTGATTGATTCCCTGTATATTGAGTCCTGTTTATATCATTAATACAGGCTCTTATCTTTTATAATATAAGATTCCAGTGATTTCAGCCAGAGTATAGTTTTGAGTCCAAATACTATCTCTGTGGGGTATTATGGCATTGTGGCACTGATTTGTCAATAAAAACTGCTGCTATGATCTGCCACGAAGCCATTCTTCCATCGCACTGTGTACCGGAATAGAAGGTGCCGCGCCTTTGGCTGAAACCGCCATTGCGGAAGCTGCCGATGCTTCTCTCAGTGCCATTTCCACTGATTTTCCCGCACAGAGCGCTGCCAGGAAATATCCGCAGAAAGTATCTCCTGCTGCTGTTGTGTCTACAGCATTTACTTTAAATATCGGATGAGAATAAAATTCTTCTTTATATCCGTAGAGAACCCCGTCTTTTCCAAGTGTCATAACAATGGCTGCTTTTGGATACTTCTTTTGAAGTGCTTTCAAAATATCCCGGAAATCACCTTCTGCGGAAGTCCCTGCCAGAGCTGCTGCCTCCAGTTCATTTACCATAAAGATATCCACCAGTTCCAGAGGAAGTTCCTCCGGCTTCCCGGGAATCGGCGATGCATTAAAAACAACTCTGCAGCCTTTTTCATGACTGAGTCGGATAATTTCCCCAACCATATTGATCTCATTCTGCAAAAGCACAAAATCTCCGGCTTCTGCCTTTTCCAGCACATTTTTGATATATTCTTCTGTATACATACGGTTTGTTCCCGCACTGACAATAATACGGTTCTGTCCCTTACTGTTTACTTCAATAAAAGCACAGCCGCTTTCTGTATCCATGACCCGCAGACAGGAAACATCCGCACCAGCATCTGCAAGGATTTCTTTCAGAAAAAGTCCGTCACTGCCAACAGCTCCCGCATGCAGTACCTGCGCGCCCGCACGGGCAGCTGCTACTGACTGGTTCAGTCCTTTTCCGCCGGCATTGACACTGTATCCCGTTGCCATAATGGTTTCTCCTGGCTGAACAAACTCTTCCACACTGCAGACTTTATCAATATTTAAAGAACCAAAATTAATAATCTTCATAATATTTGCCATCCCCCTGTTTTTTCTTATATTCTATTTTCACACAAAAAAGTCCGCAATACAAGCCACAAAAAGCCCCTTCATACAGCAGTTTTCCTACCATATAAAAGAGCTTTTTCTTCAAAAATAATTTCGTTCTTATTTATGCAGATGCACATCCAGCTGATTATAAGGAATCTCAATTCCGTAATAATCAAAATCTTCCTTAATCCGCTGGTTGAGTCTCCATCTGGTATCCCAGTAGCGGTCGGTGTCTACCCAGACACGAAAGCCCATGATCACGGAGCTTTCTGCCAGTTCGTCTACGAATACTACCATCTCTTCGTCCTCTCTGGTGTCCGGATCATCGGTGAGGATGTCTTCCAGGATTTCCTTGGCTTTCTGGATATCTGCATTGTAGGAAATTCCTACCTTGATCTCCAGTCTTCGCTGGTCTCTTGCTGTCACGTTGGTGATGGTCGTATTGGAAAGAGTACCGTTGGGGATCACGATGTGCTTGTTGTCGATGGACAACAGGGTTGTATAACAGATCTCGATCTTGGATACCGTTCCCTCACTTCCATCCTGTCCGTTGACGATGATGTAGTCTCCCACCTGGAAAGGCTTGAACAGAAGAAGCATCATTCCTCCGGCCAGGTTGGAAAGTCCGCCCTGCAGGGCAAGACCCAAAGTAACACCGGCAGTTCCAAGAAGTGCTGCCAGGGATGATTCTTTCACACCAAAACTTGTGGATATGTTAAAGAGCAGAAGTATGTAAAGCACGATCTTGACCAGGGATGACATAAACTGCGCCACACCTGTATCCAGTCTGGATTTTGTCAGTGATTTTCTGACAAACTTTACGATCCATTTAATTACCGTGCTGCCCACCCAGAAAGCAACAATGGCCAGAACAACCTTGATTCCAAATTTTGTGATGTCCGGAAGATAATTCTCAAACATCTGCTTATACTGGCTTACCTGACTTCCTACCTCCTGCACAGTCTGTACAGTACTGTCCAAATAAAATCCCTCCTGTCTGATTATGTTTCTGCTATAGCCGGACTCTATAATCCGCATCTGGTAATATAATAATACAGCAGCGGTTTTTCCCTGTAAAACCGATTTCTCCGGTTTTGTAAAAGATCAGGTATAAACCACTGCTGTATCTTTATTATAATTCTGTTGTATTTCTTTTTATTTATTAATTCCCTTCATGGAAAGACTGATACGCTTCTTCTTCAGATCCACGCCAAGAACACGGACATCCACAATATCTCCCACGCTGACTGCTTCCAGCGGATGTTTGATAAATTTCTCACTCATCTCGGAAATATGGACCAGACCGTCCTGATGAACTCCGATATCTACAAAAGCACCGAAGTCAATAACATTGCGGACAGTTCCCTTCAGTACCATACCCTCTTTCAGGTCTTTCATATCCAGGACATCGGTACGGAGGATCGGTTTCGGCATCTCATCTCGTGGATCTCTGGCCGGTTTTTCCAGCTCTTTTACGATATCACGAAGAGTCGGCTCACCGATCTCCAACTCTTTTGCCAGTTTTCCGTAATCGCGGATCTGTCTGGAAATGCCAGTAAGTTTACGCTCTGCCACATCTTCCGGTGTGTAGCCAAGTTTTTCCAGGAGTTTTTTGGCTGCGTCGTAGCTCTCCGGATGGACACTGGTTGCATCCAGAGGATTTTTGCCCCCTGTGATCCGTGTGAAACCTGCACACTGCTCAAAAGCTTTCGGTCCCAGCTTGGCAACTTTCAGAAGTTCTCTTCTTGTCTGGAAACGGCCGTTTTCTTCACGGTAAGTGACGATATTTTTTGCGATGGTTTTGCTGATTCCGGAAATGTATTCCAAAAGGGATGCGGATGCGGTATTCAGATCCACGCCGACTTTATTAACACAGTCTTCTACAACGCCGTTCAATGCTTCGCCAAGCTTCTTTTGGTTCATGTCATGCTGATACTGGCCCACACCGATGGATTTCGGGTCGATCTTTACAAGCTCTGCCAGCGGGTCCTGAACACGTCTTGCGATGGATGCGGCACTTCTCTGTCCCACATCGAAATTCGGGAACTCTTCTGTTGCAAGCTTGCTTGCAGAATATACGGAAGCTCCTGCCTCGTTGGTGATCACATACTGAACTTTTTCCGGGATTTCCTTAAGAAGTTCCACGATGATCTGCTCGGACTCTCTGGATGCGGTTCCGTTTCCTACGGAAATCAGGGTCACGTGATATTTGCTGATGAGTTTTTTGAGGGTTTCCTTGGCTGCACGGATCTTGGTCTCGTTGGTAGGCGCTGTTGGATAGATCACTGTAGTATCCAGAACTTTTCCGGTTGGATCTACCACTGCAAGCTTACATCCCGTACGGAACGCCGGATCCCATCCAAGAACTACCTGCCCCGCAATTGGAGGCTGCATGAGAAGCTGCTCCAGGTTTTTGCCAAAGACATGGATAGCACCGTCTTCTGCTGCCTCTGTAAGGGCACTTCGGATTTCACGCTCAATGGCCGGTCCGATGAGACGTTTGTAGCTGTCCTCAATGGCTTCTTTCAGCACCGGTGTGGTATTGGGATTGTCGCGGACGATCACCTGTTTCTCCAGATAGCGGATGATCTCTTCCTCAGGTGCAAGGATCTTTACAGTGAGGAATTTCTCTTTCTCACCACGGTTCAGGGCAAGGACACGATGGCCGGCAAGCTTCTTCACCGGCTCCTCGAAATCATAATACATCTCGTATACGGACTGCTCTTTCTCATCTCTCGCAACGGAACAGATCGTTCCTTTATCCATGGTTCTTTTACGGATGCTGATACGGTAGTCTGCCTCATCAGAAATATGTTCCGCAAGGATATCCCTGGCGCCGCTGATGGCTTCTTCCACAGTTTTGACTTCTTTCTCTTCTGAAAGAAATGCTTTCGCCTCTTCCTCAAGAGGTTTCTTCGTCATCTGAAGAAGAATGATATCCGCCAGTGGTCCCAGGCCTTTTTCCCTGGCAATGATAGCTCTTGTACGGCGTTTCGGCCGATATGGGCGGTAAAGATCTTCTACCACTACAAGTGTCTGCGCTGCCTCGATCTGTTTCTTCAGTTCCGGAGTCAGCTTGCCCTGTTCCTCGATGCTTCCGAGAACCTGGGCTTTTTTGTCCTCAAGGTTTCTTAAATAGGCAAGTCTTTCGTTAAGGTTACGAAGCTGTTCGTCATTGAGTGTACCGGTTGCTTCTTTGCGGTATCTGGAAATAAAAGGAATGGTGCAGCCTTCGTCGATCAGTTTGACTGCTGCCTCAACCTGCCATTTCTCAACGTTCAATTCTCTGGTAATTACCTGAATAATATCCATTTTTATCTTTCTCCCGTTGTTTCAAATTTGCCTGAGGCTGCTTTTTCCTCTTTACACAGCTTCTGACATTTATCAAAGATCAATCTGTGCGATCACGTCTTTCAGAGCATTAGCGCTTGCGTGAAGCTTCTCTGTCTCCTCCTCGGTCAGAGGAACGCGGACAATTCGTTTCACACCATTCGGTCCGATGGAAGCCATAGTGCTAAGACATACGTCTTCAATGCCATACTCTCCGTGAAGCATGGTTGATACACTGACTATTGTATCAGATGCTGCAAGAAGAAGCGAGCAAAGTCTGCAGACAGATACGGCTACCGCATAAAATGTGGCACCTTTCTTGGCAATAACAGTTGATCCTGAAGTATGAACATACTCCAGAACTTCCTCTCTGTCAAGTGGCGGCAGATCTTTCTGATCCTCATGAACGATCTTGTCAAATTCATCAAGGGTCGCACCTGCAACAAAGGCTCTTGACCACGGTACAAAGGAGGTATCTCCGTGCTCTCCGAATACATAGGCGTGAATATTTTTCTCCGATACGCCATAGTGCTGGGAAAGTCTGCAGCGGAGACGGGCAGTGTCCAGTGCAGTTCCGGAACCAAGGATCTGGCGCTCCGGAAGACCGGAAATTTTTGCAAATGCATACGTCATAATGTCACATGGATTACTTACAATAATATAAAGCGCCTTAGGAGCCACCTTTACGATCTCCGGAGTGATACTTTTCATGATGTTGACATTAGTCTGTGTCAGCTCGATACGTGTCTGTCCTGGCTTTCTGGCAATACCGGAAGTGATGATGACAATATCAGAATCAGCTGCATCCGGATAATCTCCTGCCACGATGGAGATCGGTTCACGGAAACTGGTTCCCTGGTCAATGTCCATGACCTCGCCCTCTGCCTTCTGTTTGTTGATGTCGATCAGGACGATTTCTGAGGCAATGCTCTTCTGTGATAAGGTGTAGGCGATGGTTGCACCTACGCTTCCTGCTCCGATGATCGTAATTTTACTGCTCATGTTTGTTCTCCTTTCAGCGTTGTTTGTCACATAAATAACAATTTTAATTACACACATTCAAACATAACATAAAATATAGTTGTATGCAATAAAATTATGGCTGTATTTTCCAGGATGTTTTGCGTTAATTATTGATGTAATTCAAATTTCTTTTTATATATTCTGTCTTTTTTTTTATTATTCTGTGTATTGATCTGTTATTTTTTTGTCGATATAAGGGTAAAAAGGTAGAATATCTCCTTATACATGAACATAAAAACCCCGGGAACTTCCTGGATTTTGTGAAGTTCCCGGGGACTTTGACTTAGATCAAGAGTGTTGGTTATAGTCAAGCAGATATTCGCAATCCGCATTCGCTACTTACTCATAACCGAATAACTGCTTTGCAGTTAATTCGGTTATTTTTTTGCCTGTGCAAGTGCTTTCTGCGCTGCTCCGAGAATGCCCTCGGATGAGAGTGTCGCACCACTGACAGTATCAATGCCATCTGCAGTCTGGTTTGCCATAATCTGCGGATAAATGGTATTCCATGCCTCATTAAAGAATTCCGGAGTATCATTATTCGTCTGTGTAATCTCAACAATCTGACCTCCTGAGATGGTTACGGTCAGTCTTGTTTTGCCACCATATCCAAAAGCTGAGCCCTGATAAGTTCCGTCATTATACATTCCTGCAGGGGTCGGTTCCGGATCTTCGGTAGGCTCCGGTGTTACATCAGGATTCTCCGGATCTGGAGTCGGTGTTACATTTGGGTCATCCGGATCGGTTGTAGGTTCCGGTGTTGCCGTTGGAACCGGAGTTGCGGTCGGCTTCGGCGTTGCCGTTGGTTTCGGTGTTGCCGTTGGCTTTGGTGTCGGTTTCTTTGTCGGAGTTGGAGTTACTTTCTTTCCATATTCTGGATTAAGCGCAGACTTCAGAGCCTTTTTCACAGCATTCAGAATTCCGTTGGAGGAGTAGGTTGCTCCGCTGACGGTATCAATATCGTCTACATAATTCGTTCCCACAATCTGCTCTTCCAGCACACTCCACGCTTTTTCAAAAAACATCGGAGTATCTGAGTTTTCCTGTTTTACCGCTGTGATGATTCCATCCTTGATGGTTACAGTCACTTTTACATCTCCGCTGTAACCTTTTGCGGATGCTTTGTATGTACCATCCAGATACTTTTTCGGGCTGTCAGGATCTGGATTTGCGGTTGGCTTTGGTTTCTTTGAAGGGGCTTTTGTTGGCGTTGGTGTGGAGGTTGCCACAGGTGCAGGGGTGACCTGCTGGCTGCTTCCATCTGCCGCTGCCTGGGATAATGCATTCTGGACTGCCTGGATAATTCCGTTGGAAGAATAGGTTGCTCCGCTGACTGCGTCTACATTTGGTGTATTTCCCGCAATCATTTTGCTGATCACTCCCTGGGCAGATGCAAAATAGGAAGCCGTTTCACCGGAAGCGTCCAGGATATCAATAGCTGCAATTTTTCCTCCACTGACCGTTACACGAACACGGATGGTTCCGCCGAATCCGGTTCCGGAGCCTTCGTAGGTTCCGTCTTTATATCCATTTGCCGGAACATCTGCTACAGGAGTCTGGGTAGAGCCCTGTCCGGCTGCACTGGCATTATTTCTGGCTGATTCTGATACGGTTCTTTTCCCTGAGCTCTTTTTTGCTGCTGTTTTTTTCGTACTTTTCTTAGATGTGCTTTTCTTGGACGTGCTGCTCTTTTTTGCTGCAGTACTGCTGTCTGCTGAATCGGAAGTCTCCTCATATCCGAGATATTTTTCCAGTTCAGAAGCAGACATGACCGTTGTGTCTGCTTTCTGGACAGATTCCGTATTTGCATCAGAGCCCTGTGCTTTTATACCTGAAAATACAAGTGCCGCAATGACAGCAGCTGCAGGGATCAGCTTTGGCCAGGGTACTTTGGGTGTGCCATTTTCAGCTGGCTTTTTGTCTTTTAAATCTTTTTCCATAATTCTTTTTCTCCCCTCTTTTTGTGCGGCTTCTGTCAGGTATATGCTCTTTACGGCGTTTCCGGTCATTTTCCGAACCGCCACAGAAAATGAGCAGACCTCTGCCGCAGATATTTCCGTATACCTGCGGCAGAGGTTCCTACTCTTTGATGAACCGTTGTATTATTTAACAGTTACCACAAATTTCTTTGTAATTCCGTTGCATTTAACTGTGATGGTTGCTTTACCTTTGCTGATTCCTTTTACAACACCTTTGCCTGTTACGGTTGCAACTTTCTTGTTGCTGCTTGTGTATGTAACAGTGGATACTGGTGTTGCTTTGGATCTGATGGTTGTTGTTTTTCCTTTTGCAATTGTTGCAGAGGATTTTGTAAGTGTAAAGGTCGGGTTCTTAACTGTCAGCTTGTAGGTTGCTTTCAGTTTTCCGCTTGTTGCTGTGATCGTTACAGTTCCGGCTTTGATTCCCTTTACGGTACCTGTCTTGCTGTTTACTGTTGCGATCTTTGTATTGCTGCTCTTATATGTTACAGAGGATACTCCGGCCAGTGTTGCTTTTACAGTGGCTGTTTTTCCTTTGTAAACAACTGCAGATTTCTTTGCGAATTTTACAGATGGAGCTTTTACAGTTACTTTGCAGGTTGCTGTTGCGTTTCCGCAGTTTGCAGTGATCACTGCAGTTCCGGCTTTCACACCTTTTACAACACCTGTGCTTGATACTGTTGCTACTGCTTTGTTGCTGGTTGTATATGTTACTGTCTTAGCTGTATCATTTGAAGCTGCCTTCAGAGTAACTGTTTTTCCTGTGTAAATGGTTGCAGATGTTTTGTCAAGAGCAACTGTCACTTTTACAAGAGCTGCTTCTGCTGCCTTAAGATGCTCAAGTGCCTCATCAACCTCTGCCTGTGTTGCGTCTTCTCTTGCAAGAAGCTCCTCTGCCTCCTGAAGCTCTGTCTGCATTGCTGTCCAGGATTCTTTTGTATAATCGTTTTCCGCAAGTGCTTTTGCTGTTTCGACCTCTTTTGTAAGAGCTGTTGTGTCTGCCGGATCTTCCGCTGGTTTTACAATATTTGCATCTGTAGCCTGTACTACAAAGCTGTAGTCTGCATAGCCAAGTGCATATACGGTCAGTCTCCAGTATCCGGTTCCGTCTGTTCCTTCCGGAAGCTGGCATCTTAAAGAATCGGTAAGTCCAAGCTGGATTCCCATGGCTTTATGCATCCAGTTATCTGCCGCAAACTTGGTTCCGAAAGATCTCAGCACCTTTGTTCCTGTAGCGTCATCTCCACAGTAATCCCAACGTACTGCCTGCATGTTTGCTCCAAGATCTCCGTATCCGTCTCCTGTAATATCTACACGGAGGAATTCTCCGTAGCTTCCGCTTGCATCTTTTACAGTCGGTGTTACATTTGTCGCTGTTTTCTGAGCCTGATCCTTGATTCCGGAATCTGCTCCTGTTTTTCTTGCCTCAAATGTAAAGCTGTCGCCGTTTTTCACTGCATATTTCAGACCGTTGGTATCTGCTGTTACTGCTGCTGTTGCTGTATAGGCGCTCAGCTGTACCTCACCATATCCACCTTCCAGTACACCATCATTGGTAACTACGTTGTATTTCTGGCAAAATGCTGCATAATCTTCTGTTCTTACAGCAACCGGAACGTATTTCAGGCCATATACTTCATAATGATCCATATCTACGGTTGTTCCGTCTGCTTTTGTAATGGTTCCTTTTTTAAATCCTACAGTTTTTCCGTCTGTCAGCTTGATAGTATTCTGATCCACCCATGTTGCGATCGGATATCTGCTTCCGTCCTCTGCCACGATAGTTGTCTCTGTCTGGAAGCTTCCTCTGTGAAGTCCATGGTTTGTAGTTGCTCTTGTCACCGTATCAAAAGCACCTTTGTCAAGTTCCTTATGGCCGTCCAATTCCTCAGAAGAAGTTGTATCTCCTGCTGCATACACACCTTCAGATGCCCAGTACTCTGCCCAGGTCAGGCCTGCATACACATACTGATACTCTCCCTGAAGTTCATCAGAATCCGCAAATGCCTCTGTCTCGTCGTCTGCTGCTGTAAATTCGTCTGCACCGGAAGCTTCTTCCTCCGTATTCTCTGCTGCGCTTTCCTCTGTGATCTCATCAGCGCTCTGGTCCTCTGCCGCAATTTCTTCTGCATCAGCAGCCTCTCCCGCAGCTGCCTCGTAATCGGAAACCTCAGCAATCTCTTCCTCATCGCTCTGCTCGGTTTCGTCTGCTACAATGCTGCTGTCCAGGTCTGTCGCCATTACAGCTGTAGGAAAACTTGTTGCTGCCACTGCAAGACTTAAGATGCAGGGAGCTGTTTTTTTCAGTAGATTCCACTTATGCATTACTTATTCCTCCTAAAAATGTGAAATATTTATAGAAACCTTTCCAGGGGTTACTACCGTAAATACCGTCAAACTGCTTTGAAACTTACGTTTATTCGATGATATCCTCCACGCTGTAGGAATCCGCAAGCAGGCTGAACCGCTCTTTCATCCCCTCAGTGAGATACACATGGTGCTCTTCATCCACAAAGAGTCCGTCCGCACCGTAAGTTTTCAACAGTTCGGCACCTTTTTCCACCCCCAGCACAAAACATGCGGTGGAAAGTGCGTCTGCCTCAAGGCCTGTGTCGCAGACTACCGTAACTCCGGTCACTCCGCTTTTTGCCGGATAACCGGTGGACGGATCCATAATGTGGTGATACCTTACACCATCTTCGATAAAATATTTCTCGTAATCTCCGGATGTGGAAAGAAATTCTGTGCCATTTAAAGCAACCACACCAAGATAATCGTCGTCATTTTCAGCACGGGGATCTGTCACTGCCACGTTCCAGAAAGAACCATCCGGTTTGCTTCCATAGGTCATGACACTGCTTCCCCCAAGGTTCATAAGCGCCGCAAAAACATCCTTCTGTGTTTCCAGATATTCCAGAATCGAGTCACAGCCAATTCCTTTTCCGGCTGCACCAAGATCCAGCGAACATCCCTCGTCCATGCGGATCGTCGTTCCGTCAAGAGAAACTTTCTGATATCCGGAATCTTTCAGAACATTTTTGATTTCTGCTTCTTCAGGAATTTTCTGATTTTCCCCGCCAATATCCCACAGACGGATCAGTTTTCCGATGGTCGGATCAAAAGCTCCGTCAGAATCTTTCGCAATTTTCAGAAGGCGTTCCAGATATCCGGAAAGTTCATCGGAAATCTCCTTATCTTTTCCTCTGTCTGCGTTCACCTTGTAAATCTGGGAACTTTCATTGGTCCATGAAAGAAGGTTTGTTTCCACATCTGTCAGTACAGATGTCAGTTTACTGTTTACATCGTCTCCTGTGGTATAAAGTGTTTCTGATACCACAGTATCCATGGCAAAATCTGTATTGGTATATGTCTGTATGTCATTTTCCGAAGCTGCGCATAATACAGGAAAAACCATGGTAATTCCTGCAGCTGCAGCCGTTGCCAGAAAAGCTTTCTTTTTCAGAGCATGAGATCTCATAGATTAATTTCCCTCATTTGTTCCAATGTGAATATTTTTTCTCGGACAGGTTGCCGCACATGCGTGGCAGCAAAGACATTCGCCGGACCTGACCGTGTCGCCGTCAATATCCAGATGAGCCGGACATCTTTTTTTACAGAGACCGCATTTCGGCGGACATTTTTCACGGTTTCTCTGAAAAAGTGCTCCCGGAAGGATCGGCATTAATGCAAAAACCGCTCCCATAGGGCAGAGAAACTGGCAGAAAAAACGTTCCTGTGTACACATTCCCACCATGATCAGAACCAGAATCACGATTCCCGCCAGATATTTACTGTTAGGGAAACGTCCTGCTGTAATCATGGAAAAAACATCCCACGGGCTGGTTCCTGTAAGCTTTCCGTATACTCCTGTAAGGCAGGAAAGTAAAATCAGGGCCAGTACGATATATTTGACTTTCTGAAGTCTGTGTACCATTCTTTCAGAAAGAGCTGGTTTCTTTTTTTTATGAAAACATTTCATACAGATCAGAGAAAAACCTTCATACACGGCATCTCCAAAAGATCCGAATGCACATGCATATCCGCAGAAATGTCTTCCGAAAAAACACGTAAAGATCAGAAGCACTGCTGTTACAGTCAGAAAGGAGTTCCACTCTACCGGCTGACCGGCCGCAATGGCGAGAAAAATTGATTTGATTCCCGCAAAAGCTGTGGAAAACAGAGACGGGGCAGCAATAAAAAATGCCAGCTGTATCCCCGCACGCATCAGCCTTACTTCCCGCTGTCTTTTTTTCATGAGTTTTCCGCCTTTCCAAGTGCATCATCCACCGCATTCAGGATTCCTGTAGAACTGAAAGTTGCTCCTGATACAGTATCCACATCTGTACTCTGCGCACTTAAGATGGAATCGATCACACTCTCTGCCTGTGAAAGATATGCGCTGTCCTCACCTGGTGCACTGACCACATTAATGGATGTAATTTCATCACTGGCAAGTGTCACTTCCACCTGAATGGTTCCGCCGTATCCATCAGCTTCTCCTGTGTAAGTTCCATCTTTATATACGTTATCGGAATCTGGCGCTGCTGTGTCCTCCGCGTTTGCATCGGATGTCTTGCCGTCCGAAGTGTCTGCTGCCTTGTCACCGTCTGTTGAATCTGCATTACTGCTGTCAGTTCCTGTGGATGCTGCCTGATTCTGCATACGGTTTGCATAGCTTGTCTCCAGTGCACTGAGAAGTTCATTCTGCTGCTCCTGAAGCGTGTCTACCTTATCTGTCAGAGCCGAAATTTCTTTTTCGTTTGCCTGGGCTTTCATACTGCTGTTATAAAAAAGCACAGCCAGAACTACCAGCAGTAAAGAAATCACTCTCATATAAAAATTCTGGTTTTTCATCTCTTTTCTCCCCTGTATTTAGTCAGTCAGATATTCACAGTCCGTTCCTATCATCTGCACATAACCGTTTTTTGAATAAGTTATATATCTTTTACTCATATTTATAGATTAGTTCTAATTAATCATTTTTCTTTAATTAGATATTACTAACTTACAGCTAGGTATTATATCACCTGATTTTTTTCTTGTCTATACTTTTTGTTAGTACGCAGTAACTTTTTTCTCCGTATCTTTAATTTTTGCTGTAACTTTTCCAGATATTGGTTAGATATCCTTAACTTATATTTGCCTTTTGAATGGGAGTATGATATGATTTTTTCTGAATCTGTGACAGAAACGGAGTTTTTATTTTGAAGAAAAAAGAAGTGATTTTTATTGCCGGGATCCTGATTCTGGCCGGGGTTCTCTGGCTTGGTTTTCAGAT
>OLPO01001186.1_pt1 | contig 18469 bp, 14 predicted proteins | sample 1672831 | NCBI WGS metagenome assembly OLPO01 (sample SAMEA3136728, study PRJEB25190) | human gut metagenome
CAGTATTTGGTGTTTACTTCAAATTGCAGAGTTTTTTCTTCATGCCTGTATTTGGGCTTAACAACGGTATTACACCGATCATTGCCTACAATTATGGGGCACGCCATAGAAAGCGTATGCTTAAAACTGTCAAAGTCAGCATGTTCATTGCATTCTGTTTTACATTTATCGGTTTCCTTGCCTTCGAATTCATTCCGAAAACACTGCTGGAACTGTTCAGCGCTTCCAGTGATATGCTTGCCATCGGTATTCCCGCACTTCGGATCATTGGTATCCATTACCTGATCGCATGGTTCTGTATCATTGCAGGAACTGTATTCCAGGCACTTGGAAAAGCTATATACAGTATGATCGTATCCATCATGCGTCAGCTTTTTGTCCTGGTACCTGCCGCTTATATCCTTGCTTCCATCGGCGGACTTCACGCAGTGTGGTGGGCATTCCCCATTGCGGAAATTATCTCTCTGATCGTATCTGTAGCTTTTCTGGTTGTCATAAACAGAACGATCATTCAGAAAATCACGGAAGCATAAGAACTTCAAAGCAGATATTAACCTTCCGATTTATGTAAAAAAGACAGAAGATTTCCTGTTTTCCCTGCCGGATATCTTCTGTCTTCTTTTTATTCTGTTATTTATAGATCCGGTATCCGTTCCTTCCGGAACGTTTTACCTGATAAAGAGCAAGATCTGCCTTCTGATACAGTTCCATAAAAGTATCCCCGTCCTGCGGTGCAAAAGCAATGCCCGCGCTTAAAGTAAACGTATGACCTTCCATTCCATCCATATGGATTTCACGAATTTTTTCCTGAAGACTTTTTACCCTGTTTTCCATATTTTGACGGGAGCCAATGTTATAAAGTAAAATCACAAATTCATCGCCCCCGATGCGTCCGATCACATCCTGCTCCCGGAACTGTTTTTTCAGAAAATTTCCCAGCATCTCCAGAACTTTATCTCCCATAGCATGCCCATAAACATCATTAACCTCTTTAAAATGATCCATATCCAGGATCAAAAAGCCATGAAAACTGTCGGGATCTTTTTTCCGTAGTATTTCATCAATCATATTCTGTGTATTCTCTTTATTATAAACACCTGTCAAAGCATCGGTCTGTGCAGACCGGATCAACGCTGCCTTTTCTTTATTATTGCGCACTATGATATACAAAACCAGCATTGCTACCAAAATGCAGAAAGCTCCCATAAATATCAGTTCATATCTGGAAATAAAATCATATACCTGCTGGGCATTTTTTACAGGAACTGTGTAGCAGATCATCCAGTCATTGTATCCAATCGGCATATATGCCAGATAACAGACTTCTTCTTTTCTTTCGCCCAGGCTGAGCTTTACCAGTCCATTGTCACCCTTTTTGAAATCCACCTGCATATCCTGGAGCGTATGTTTTCCTCTGAGATTTTTCTCTCCATAATACTCAAAAAGATTGGTTCCATACGTAATCTCCGTACTGGAAGCAGATCCACTGTCAAATGCAATGATCTCTCCATCACTGGTGACCAGAAAACTGTTTCCGGCTCCGTCAAAAAGATCATCAAACAACATATGGCTCAGTGCGGTAACATTACAGGAACCGCCAAGAACTCCAATCACCTTATCATTTTTGTATACAGGCACTCCAAGCACAACTCTCACTTCGTAGTCAACACTGCTTTCCAGCGGATCACTGAGAGTCTGTTTTCCGCTTATTGCCTCTTTGAAATATCTTCTGTGCGAAACATTCTTGGTAGCTCCATTATCATAATACGCATCCCCATTTTTGTCGATGAGCGCTACCCGTTCCAGATCTGTTTTCTCATAGATGGACACCAGACGTTCTTTATTTTCTTCGGAAAAAAGTTCTTCTGACTTTCCTACTGCAGAGGCAATTTCATTCAGATACTGATAATTGATATCCAGAATCGTCCACAGATGCTCTCTCTGTCTTTCCACATTGGTCTTTAAAGTTTTCTGAGAATTCACCTGCACAGATCTCTGCACGCACCCAAAGAAAATCAAAATTCCTGCCACAACCGCCAGGACAAAAACACTGGTTGCAGTAACATAATTCTTCAGTTCAAAGTGACTCTTTTTCATACGTTTTCTCCTGTTTTTGCCTTTTTATATTGCATGCTTTTATTTTACCATGAATTTTTATTTTTCTCATCTATCATTTAAAGGTCAGACCAATAGCCTTCAAAGTTACTCTGTCTATTCTATAGTATTTTCGGCTTTTTCCTTGGCCTGGTGCAAAGGATTTTCCTATGCATACCCAACTGACCGTGCCGCATGCAGGAGCTCACTGATCTGCTCTTTGGAAATTATAACAAAAAAACTGCATCTTCCAATCCTGAGATTAAAAAATGCAGATTTTTTTCAGCAGTATCTGATTACTGTTTTGCCCCTTTTCTGGCCTCACGCCTGGATTCCATATTGGAGACTACAATAGTACAAGCTGCATCGCCTGTAATGTTGACGGTAGTACGTCCCATGTCAAAGATACGGTCAACACCTGCAACAAGTGCAATACCATCCACCGGAAGTCCCACAGATGTAAGAACCATTGCCAGCATGATCATACCCGCTCCGGGCACGCCGGCAGTTCCGATGGAAGCCAGTGTTGCGGTAAGAACAATAGTCAGCATCTGCGGAAGTGTAAGGGAAATACCATAGCAGGATGCAATAAAGATTGCACAGACACCCTGGTAGATCGCAGTTCCATCCATATTGATCGTTGCGCCCAGTGGAAGTACAAAAGATGCAACTTCTCTTTTTGCTCCAAGCTTTTCTGTACATTCCAGGTTGATCGGAAGGGTTCCCACAGAAGAAGCACTGGAAAACGCAAACATAATGGCAGGAAGCATTCCCTTGAGAAATTTTGCAGGGCTTAATCCGCCCATGGTCTTAACAATAAGAGAATACACAACAAGCATATGGACAATATAACAGATATATGCGGCCAGAAGTACCATTGCAAGAGATCCGATGATCGTCGGACCGTTTGCCGCAATGACCGGGCACAGCAGGCAGAACACACCGATGGGTGACAGCTTCAGGATCATTTCCATGCATTTCATAAAAATCTCATTAAGATCATTAAACGCATTTACTACCCGGATATTTTTTTCTCCTACCAGGATAATGGCAAAACCAAGAAGAATGGCCATCACAATGATCTGCAGCATATTTGCTTCTACCATGGGAGATACAAAGTTTGACGGGAAAATATTTACAATTGTATCCATAAAAGAAGTAGCCTCTGCTGCTTCATATGTCAGATCCGTAGTCGCTACCACCGGAAAAAGTCCTTTAAAAAGATTTCCGCCAGTAAGTCCTATGGTAACCGCAAAAGCAGTGGTACAAAGATAAAAGATAACGGTTTTCAGACCGATCGCACCAACCTTTTTGATATCACTCATGGAGATGATTCCACACATAATGGAAAAAAGCACGATTGGAACAACAATAAATTTAACGAGATTCAAAAATATGGTACCGAATGGTTTAATATAAGATTCGGCAAAATCCGCATGGCTCTGCATAAGCAGACCAGCAATGATGGCCAGTACAAGCGCAATAAAGATCTGCATGGCCAGAGACAGTTTTTTCTTTTCTTTCATTTGATCTTCCCCCTGTTTTTTATACAAAAAAAGACACTGCTCCCATCGCAGTGTCTTCATTGACGACTCATTATAACATGATCCGACTGTAAAAACAACGATATTTTATTTATTTCTCTTTTCACTTACAATCAGCGGAACAATTTCCCCTTTTTTCACATCCACCAGGCCCCGGTCTGTCAGTTTCAGTGCCGGACTTACCGGTAAGCCCAGAGTGCCCACAGACATGATCGGATTATTATGCACATAGCCCAGATCCACAAGGCTTTTTCTTACCGCTTTCAGTGCAAGGCCGTTTTCCTCGATGGATTTCTCAGAAAGAAGCCCACATACCGGAAGTGCAAGCTCAGAAAGGATCTCTCCGTCTTTCACTGTCAGAAATCCCCCCTGCAGTTCCTGTATCCTCTTTACTGCGAGCAGCATATCTTCCGGGCAGTTTCCTGCCACAAAGAGGTTGTGATGATCATGAAAATATGTTGTTGCCACAGTTCCTTCTCTCAGGCAGGAACCTGTAAGAAATCCATACCCGATGTTCCCGTTTTTTCCGTGACGTTCCAGCACCATGGCCAGCAGGCAGCCACTGTTTTCCCAGCAGATTTTCCCGTCCTTTACCGGCATTTCCACTATTTTCTCGGTAGTCTGGGTGCGGTCCGGATGGATCTCTATGGCGCGGACCGTTACGTGCCCTTCCTGAAAAGGAACTTTCACCTGAAAATCCTTTGGAAAAACTTCCGGGATCTGTACACTCCGGTAAAAATCTGCCGGAAATTCATATCTGAAAACAGGAGGCGGCAATTGCTGCTCATCCTTCGCATAAATCTGAATACCGTTTTTAAATACAGCCTCCGGTTTCAGAAGGGAAGGATTTTCAAGAAGCATAAAATCTGCAAGTTTTCCCGGTGCGATCGCTCCTCTGTCATAAAAATGCATACGCTGACAGGGTGTATAGGTGGCACAGTAGATTGCCTGTTCTACAGGAAATCCCATCTCCATCGCTTTCTGCACCACTGCATTCAGCGGTCCCTGCTCATACAAAACGTCTGCCATCGTATCATCCGTTACAAAAGAGCAATATTCGTAAAGCTGGTTCTGACAGATATATTCCAGGATTTCGGGCTTCAGCATTTTATCCTGGATTTCAAAAAACATTCCGTTTTCAATCCGCTGCTTCACTTCCTCCAGAGTGTGTTCCGTATGATCACCGTTAATACCCAGATACAGGAATTTTGCAAGATCCAGATCCAGAAGTGACGGACAGTGCCCTTCGATCACATATCCCGGATGTTCTTTTCTCAGATATTCCAGAAACCTGCTGATCTCCAGATCGTTTTCCCGGATGATCTGCCGGTAATTCATGATTTCTCCCACACATACTACATCTTTTTCTTCCAGCAGATGCTTCATGGCGCTGCAGTCAATGACTCCGCCTGTTGTTTCCAGCTTTTCGCTGGTTGAGGGAACGCTGCTTGGAATCCCGTAAAAAATATCGATTGGTGCGTCCTTTGCTGCGGAGATCATTTCCAGAATTCCCCGAATGCCTTTGACATTGGCCATTTCGTGAGGCTCAGAAACCACCGTTGTCACACCATTTTCTCCTGCACATTTGCCAAAAAAGCCAGGTGTGGTCATAGAACTTTCAATATGCATATGAATATCTGTCAGTCCGGGGATCATATAGGATCCTTTTGCATCGATCACATTGTCAGCTTGAAAATCCGTATCCTGTTTTCTGTCTATGTAATAAAATTTTCCTTCTTTCACCGCAACATTTGCAGATATAAATTTCTTAAGATAGGAATTAAATACTTTTGCGTTTTTGATCAGCAGATGAACCTGCTCCATATCCCTTCACCATCCCTAGATAATTGAATAAAAATACAGCAGACAGACTGCCACCAGTACATACATGACCGGTTCGATCTTTTTGATCTTTCCTGCTGCGATCTTCATGACGAGATAAGCCGGAAGTGCCACACAGATACCATTTGCGATATTATTTGCAAAGATCGTAAAGGTTACACATAAAAATGCCGGAATATACTCTGTGATATCTGAATAATCAATATTTCTCATCGCACCAAGCATATTGATACCGATATAGATCAGCACCGGTCCGGTTGCCGCAGACGGGATCACCAGAGCCAGCGGTGCCAGAAACAGGGAAAGCCCGAAGAAAATACTTGTAAAAATAACGGTAAGTCCTGTTTTTCCGCCTGCCTCTACGCCTGCAGATGACTCCAGATAGGTTGTAAGGCTTGGCATTCCAAACAGTGCTCCAAAGCTTGTTGCAACTGCATCTACCTTGAAACATTTATCAATACCCGGAAGGTTTCCATCCTTATCCAGATATCCGGCCTTTGCGCCGACACCCAGAACTGTTCCGAATGTAGAAAAGAAATCCGGTACAAACAAAGCGATCAGAAATGGAATATAGGCAAAATCCAGAGCACCCAGAAAATCAACTTTCAGGAACTGATGGCCAATACCTGCCGGAAGTGCAAAAATGGATTCCGGAGCATGGGTAACGCCAAAAGGAATTCCTGCCAGAGTAGTCAGAAGGATCGTAAGAATCATTCCTCCCGGAATATTTCGTACCTTGATCACCAGAAGAATCACAAAACCGATCACTGCTACGATCACCGATGGAGAGGCAAGATCTCCAAAAGAAAGACAGTTTTTTGCATCGTTTGCCACGATCAGTCCACAGTTTTTTGCTCCAAGAAGTGCGATAAACAGTCCGATTCCGGCACTGACCGATTGTTTCAGGCTTACCGGGATCACACGTACCACTGCTTCTCTCAGACCAAAGAAAGAGATAATGATAAAAAGAACACCGCTCCAGAAGATCACCCCTGCTGCGATGGGCATGCTTACCCCTTCATTGGTGATCATAGATGCAATGATCCCAACGCTTCCAAGTCCCGGTGCCAGAGCAAATGGACGATTGGTAAACAATGCCATTGCACAGCTGGTCACAATGATCAGAAGGATCATAACCGTCAGCGTCGTATGTTTGTCATAGCCGGCACCTGCCAGAATGTTGGGAATCGTGGCAAGTACGTATGCCATAGTTACAAAGGTTGTCAGACCTGCCAGAAGTTCTGTTTTTATATCTGTATTGAACTCAGACAGTCTGAACTGTTTTTCCAGCCAGTTTTTCATTTATTTTTCCCCCTTGATATGATGATAGAAAGTATTGTAAAATACCCATATCAGGAAGTCAAATTCATATTATACATAAAAATTATGCCAAAATGGAATAGTCGGAGGAGTCTATGAATTACCATGAACTGCAGTATATTCTCTGCATCGCAAAACATCAGAACCTTACAAAAGCTGCTCAGGAGCTTTATATTTCTCAGCCAACCTTAACCAAACATCTCCAGAAACTGGAGCGGGAAATGGGAACCAAACTGTTCAGCCGAAGTGGAAACAGCTATACGCCTACCTTCGCAGGCCGCAAATACATGGAATATGCCCGAAAGATCCTGCAGATACGGCAGGACTGGGAAAAAGAACTGAAAGATCTTACAGAAAATAATGAAGGGGAACTGAACGTAGCTTTCCCTCTGATGAGGAGTACCTGTATGGTTCCTCAGATCATGACCTCTTTTTTTCAAAAATATCCCAAAGTAAAGGTTAATATCCTGGAAGAAGCCTATTCCATCCAGGAAAAACTTCTTCTTAACGATCAGCTTGATTTCGGCATTTTTAACGAGGTTCATGAACACCCCAAGCTGGAATATGAGCTTCTGAAAAAGGAAGAGATCCTTCTGATCATGCCGCCGGATCATCCCCTTGCATCTGCCGGCAAGGCATCCACTCACAGCACATACCCGAAACTTGATGTCTCCCTTCTGGCAGAAGAGCCTTTTATCCTGCATTTTCCGGAACAGACCACCGGACAGCTTTCACTGGAAGCTTTGAAAGCTGCCCATATCAAACCCTACGTACCCATCCAGAGCCGCAACACAGAAACCTGTGTCAAGCTCTGCATGCAGGGACTTGGTATGTGCTTCACTCCAGAAACCTATGTCCGAAATATGGACCTCCCTGTAAAACCAGCCTGCTTTTCCGTTGGTGAAGATGGCGTTTTCAGCACACTGACTATTGCATACCGAAGAGGTACCTATCTTCCTCAGTATGCCAGGGATTTTATCTGTACTGCAAGGGAGGTGTTGTAGGATTAAGTAAGTATTTCTCTGTAAAAAGGCTCCCACCGCCTGCCATGCTCTGTGAAGTATTGATGTCAGCTCCATATTTCCTGACCAGCTATCTTGATTTTTATTTTTCAACATGGATATTTTTATCTGGTTTCAATGAAAATATTTTTATAACCGCCATTCTATAGTATTTTCCGGTTTTTTCCTTGGTCTGGCGCAGGTTTTTTCCTCTGCATAGCCCACGGCCAGTGCCGCATAAAGTTCTCCATTCAGCCATTCGCTCAGCTCTTTCTGTGCAAAAAATGTATCACAGATCCACAGGCTTCCAAGACCAAGTTCTGTAGCGGTAAGTGTCATATTTTCAATGGCTGCACCTATGGACTGTGCATTGCAGATTTCCGATACACGTTCATCCATAGTCAGTATCTTATCAAAGGATGCCGCAATTTCATTTACAACAAAAATAACCACCGGAGCCTGTCTCATGATCTGAAGAGTATGCTCCGCACCGGTTATATATGGGCTGCTGTCTGGAAACCGGCATGTCTTTGTATTTTCGGATACTTCTTCTGTTCTTGATCGCTTCCTGCATTTTTTGCCTCCTGATTTTTTTCCCTGTAGTTTTAACCAAATCAAGTAAGTCCCCTGCTTCAATTGCGAAAAGCAATAAGCAGTGGGTGGGGACTTGCTTGTATCAGGAGGAGTGCAAGCTCCTCCTGATAAACTGCGGAGCAGTTATTTGGTTATGAGCAAGTAGCGAAGCGGATTGCGAATATCCGCTTGACTTTTCCATCTTCACATAATCGAAGAGAACGAATGAAAGAAAGGAAGTTTTGTCGCATCGCAAAACTCCCCTCACTCTACATCCACACCATGTTTCTGGCAAGATTCATCATGGTCTGCATTCCTTCTTCATCCTGCGGTGCTTCCTCTCCATACAAACCATGCACCATGTTCCAGTATGTAGAACCAGCAACCGGCATCTGTGCAATTCCGAAATATTTATTCAAACCATCCAGCGCTGCAGTTGTTCCGCCTCTTCTTAGGATATATGGTCCAAAACATGCAAAAACTTTTTTCCCGGGTTTGATATAAAACTGAATATTTTCTAAACTTCTTTTTATAATTTATATGCTATCTCATCTTAACATTAAATCTACTGTCCCATTCCAATCTTCCCAATCAACTCCACATCCGCCGGCAACCAGTCTACTTTATCCAACTCGTTCTTCTTTAGCCATTTCGCATCTTCAGCTTCTTTCAGTACCAGATTGCCTTTTATCACCTCACACCAGAAGCAGTCCATGGACAGATGAAAGGTTGGATATTCATATTCTATTGTATCAATCAGTTCTCCAACAGAAATTTCTGTATCCAGTTCTTCCATGATTTCTCGTTTCAGGGCTTCCTGGGGTGTTTCTCCTTCTTCTATCTTTCCACCCGGAAATTCCCAGCCGTCTTTGAATTCTCCGTATCCCCGCTGAGTTGCAAAAATAATATCTTCACCATTTTTATTTACTGCTTTGATAACTGCCGCTACTACTTTTATTGTTTTCATACTATTTATTTTCTCCTGTTATAATTTTGCTTTCTAAATATCTGAGCAAATCTTCTCTAACCGCATAATGCATTTTCATTGTCACTTTTGTAATGTCCCTTAAATTTCCGTTATTGTCTTTTTTCTTATCACCGATGATATTTATAATGTCGAATGTCCCCATATAATAAAAACTGGTTTCTGCATCACTTTTCTTAATAAAAAGATGCCGTCTCTTTGCTTCTACAACATCTTTCATATAACCACTTTCCGGCCCTTTGCCAATCTGAGAATCCCATTTAAAAATCATATTATCAACAAACATGTCTGCATAATCCGGCTTTCCATCTGCATATAATTTATCTTCATTTTCTGCTCCAACTTTGTGATATGTTACAAAAATGAAAACATCTTCACCAATTCGTTTCATACCGTACATCGTTGATGATAAGTCTTTTTCACAATTCATCAAAAAACTTACATCTCGCCGAGAATATTTTTCATATAAAACAAATTTACTATCCTTTGCATAGCTGTATTTGTTTTTATATCTCTTTAGCCCTACCAAGACAATATCTTTCATCTGTTTACGAAATTCTGCATGACTTAACCGTTGCGTATAACTATACATTCTTTCCAGCATATCGTCTGTATTGGTTTTCACAATTTCAATATTTGCAAATTTCTCATATTCTTCTTTATTGCTTACAAAATGTCCTTCAAGAACATAAATCGCATTATCCCAAGCATTTTCATTTTCAATCAAATATTCCTGTTTCATTTTTTCCACAAATGTTTCTTTGGTGATACTCTCTTTTTCAAATAAATCTTTTAATATTTCCAATTCATAAGGTCTTACACCACTTAATACAGTTTTACAAAGATATTCTAATGTTACCTTCTCCTGTTCAGAAATTACCCCTTTGTAAATTTGAGGTTCTACGATACAAAGAAAATCCTGGTATGTTTTGTATTCTCGTATAAGTACCAGTGGATCAATTTCACCATTTTCATAAAAGTCCAGTAAATATGGAATTCTGCCCAAACGATTTTTCAGCATCATATAATTCTCGCGAATAATAGCTCTTATTCCTCGGATTTTATCAATAGAATGAAATATTCTTTCTTTAGAAATTTCATCAAAATGAATCGTTGAAGATCCTGGTATGATATTATTTCCACTAATCATATATTTTCGGATCGTGTCAGAATTGTAACTTCTGTCTCCATATAATGCAATCGGGATCATAAAGTTATTCCGATAATTTCCGATAAAATCCAAAATCACCACAACAACACATTAGCTTCATCAATTCGGCTGCAAAAAATCAAACCTTTTACACGTTCTCCGCTATGGCCAAAATATTCCGCCTGCTTCATAACATGTTCTACACGTTCATCCGATGTCAGATATCTGAAACTTTCCATTTTTTCTGTTGCTGATTTTCCCGCGTCTGAGATAACCTTCAGATCTGTAATCCCAAAATAATGAAATGTACATAACAGATCCTCTTCCATTGCATCCTGTAAACGAATCTCATAGGCAATCTGATGATTAAAGATTTCATAGATATTTCTGCCTTCCAGATTATCGTCCCGTTTATCCGGTGTTGCAGTCATACCTAGCCATAGCTTTGGAGTAAAATATTCCATTACTTTTTTGTAGCTGTTTGCAGAACTGTGATGTGCTTCATCGATCACGATCGCATCAAACGCATTCCTGTCATATTTCTCCAAAACATCTTCTTTGCTCAGTGTCTGGATCGTTGCAAAAATATAATCCGCATTATAATCCTGATGTTTCCCGGTAACCATTCCCATAGAAACACTTTTGTCAAATACTTTCTTATAAGATTCCAACGCCTGCTTTGCGATCTGTCCTCTGTGAACAAGAAACAGCACTCGTTTATATCCAAGTTCTCTCATGGCAAAAGCGGATGCATATGTTTTTCCCGTTCCTGTAGCGGAGATCAACAATGCCCTCTTTTCACTAGCTTCCACGATTTTCTGAAGATTTGTAATAAAACCAATCTGCATGGAATTGGGCTGTAGACGATATTTTCTATGGATGTGATTTCTTCACTTCGGGCAAGTTTTCGCTGTTTTTTTATGAGTTCGTATCTCTTTTTATAGTTTTCGTAAAACTCATCAAAATCCAGTGCATACTTACTATTCCAAAGTTCATAAAATTCATCTACTACACTTTTTGACATTTCACCCTGGCTGGTGGATACAATTCGTGTATTCCATTCCCGGTTTATAGTAAGTGCTGTTTTTGTTATATTGGAGCTTCCTATGATGATCCTGTAGATTTCTGCTTTCCGAAAAATATATCCCTTTGTATGAAATCCTTCTCCGGATTTGTCTACATCATACATTTTCAGCGTTATATTAGAAAGCGCATTCAGCGTTTTCAGAGCTTCCGGTTCACTGAAACTTAAGTAATTGGTTGTAAGAATTTCACCTTTTATCCCTTTCTCTTCCAGCTCCTGCAAAATCTGCAATAAGGGTGTAATTCCGCCCATTGTAATAAATGCAACACTGATCTGAAACTGATCGCATGTCATCAATTCATCCTCTATTGATGACAGCACCTTTTTCCCCTGTTTATAATCGTTTGAGATAAACTGTGGTTTATATGCCAGATTTGATGTACTTGTTTTATCTATGTATGCGGTTTCAAATCCATTACGTAATTCCTGAAGTTTTTCCTACATTCCCATTCGTACTATTTCCAATCCTGTTTTTAATGAATGTTTATTGCCAATATCGATTTTTATAATTATACCATTGTTCTGTCCCTATTTGTTTTGCAATTGTTGATCTTACAAATATTTTCTCCCATACACCACAAAAATCCCTTCCCGCACCGCACATCCACATCCTGGAAATGATTCCCCTTATTCCATTCCAGCACACACTCTATCTTCTCGCTGTTTTTATAACAGCTATCCATTTCCCGGATGTTCTGCCCGACCTGGCGCATTGCTGCATTCCGGGTTCTCTCTTCACGGTCTCCCAGGCTGAGATATACCCTTTTCGTTTGTATCTGTTTTGTTTTCATATATTCCAGCCATCCTGGAAACCAGACCGACGGAGACATTCCGGCTGCTGCCGCAAATTTGACAGCGCAGCTTTCCTGGTAAGCGCTCCACAGGGCAAACAGTCCCGCAAGGGAATATCCTCCCAGGATCACCGGAATATCTTTTATATTTTCTTCTAATCCATATCGTCTTCCAATCTCCGGTATCAGCATTTTTTCTATAAATGCCAACGTCTCTCCGGCACCTTTCCCAAAGTCCTCTTTTCTAAATACCGCCGGAGCACACCAGGGTGACAGATCCTGATTCCAGTCTTTTACCAGAAACGAAACCAGCAGAAAACTTTTTTCCGTGTGCTCTGTCATAAACCGGATCTGCTGATCCAGCATCTGTGAGTGTGGTTCGTTAACCGGCTGGAGCAGAAGATATTGCGGATTTTTCTTTCCATATGCAATGCATGTAATTTCGTTGATCTCAAAAATATTTTTTTCCATAATCATTTTCTCACGATACATAATATCCAATCTTATCTCTGGCCATCCGGTACTGTTCCAGGGACATGACAACCTTTCCTTTTCGGGTATCAATAAGGCCGTCTTCTTTCAGTTTTGTGATGGTTCGGTTGATGGTTTTTACAGTCATGCCCAGTTCTTCCCGGATTCCTTCTCTCGTTTTCCGAAGGATAACTTCTCCCTTCTTCTCGATATTGTGGGTGGAAGCAAATTTCAGCATATAGTCCAGAAACAGGAATGTAGGAGGATAAAATAATCTGGCACCCCGGTTATAGGAGGAGCGATAGAGTTTGTATGCAATCTTGTGGGCTACCAGCCGCAGAAGATGGATATCCTGGGCGATCCACATTTCAAAATCCTCCCTGGAGATCATAAACACCACACATTCGGTCAGTGTTTCAATGGATACGGATGTGAGCGGTTTTTCCGCAAGAATGGTAACTTCGCCGATAAAATCAATTGCTTCATTTTTTTCGATCATAAATACATTTCCATTCTCAAATTCATTGATCACCCGGTGGTCTCCACTGCATACGATCCCGAAATAATCCAGGGGATAATCTTTCTGATGGATGATGGTCCCAGGCGGAAATTTCCGGATGGTGTAACGGGTTTTCAATTCTTCCGGCATGTTTTTAAAGTAGGTTTCTGCCTCCGGATAGGTTTCGATCAGTTCTTCCAGTGTCATTTCGCGTCTCCTGATACAGGCAGATTACATGGGATCATCTGCCGTTTTTCATAAAACAGATATTTTTTTCCTTCTGCCTGTTTTCTAAATCCCCTGACATAAGAATGGTCATATTATATCATGGTATTCTCATAATTTTACAAATTTTTCTAAAAAAGTACCTTTTGTCCTTTTTTTTGCCTTTCCAAAAGCGTACAATCCTCACCGTGAAGAGTTCAGATGAGCATCGTTATTTACATATTGATCTGCTTTGTCCAAAGCTCTGCACCGGATTTCCACAGATGGTATCCGAAACACTTTACTGGCAGTTTTTTGCATCCAACCAGTTGCTTATCACAGATGGGAGCCCCGAAAAACTGTCTCTAAACACAGGGAGGAAAGAAATGAAGCAACAGGACTTTATGTATTCAGGCCTTGGCGAGCGCCTGAAAAAAGAATGGAAAATCTATCTCGCCGCACTGATCTTTATCATAATTGCTGATTCCATAGGACAGATCAAGATTCCCCTGGGACCAGGAACTTTGATCTTGTTTCCTATTTTTTATTCTATTTTTCTTGGTATCCTTTCAGGGCCTCAGATTCTGAAGATATTCAAAAAGCCTGAGGTAAAGGCTGCATCCAAACTTGTTATTGTATGTATCTGTCCTTTTATCGCCAAGCTTGGCATTAACGCAGGTGCAAGCATTGAGACTGTGATCTCCGCAGGTCCGGCACTTCTCCTTCAGGAGTTCGGAAACCTGGGAACCATCTTTTTATCACTGCCGATCGCACTGCTCCTTGGCCTGAAACGTGAGGCTGTAGGCGCCTGCCATTCTATCAACCGTGAAACAAACCTTGCTCTGATGCAGGATGTTTTCGGCCCGGATTCTGCTGAAGCCCGGGGAAGCCTTTCCATTTATATCATCGGTGGAATGGTTGGAACTATCTTCTTTGGATTCATGGCAACTGTGATTGCCTCCACCGGTATCTTCCATCCATATTCTCTTGGTATGGCTTCCGGTGTTGGTGCCGGTATCATGATGGCAACAGCTACTGCTACCTTATCGGAAATGTTCCCTGCAATGGCCGATCAAATCAGTGCACTTGCAAGTGCCAGTGAAACCATTTCCGGTATTGACGGAATTTACATGGCTCTGTTTGTAGGTATTCCACTGTGCAACTGGCTTTATGCAAAACTGGAACCCAAGCTTGGCCCCATCCATGACAAACTGACTGGAAAAGGAAGAAAAGGAGAGAAATAACAATGAGATATATTGAGTGGGCTGTAATGTTTCTTGTGGCAGGCATCGGAATCGCCCTTGCCAACTTTGTAGGATTTCAGGTAAACTTTATGGATTCTGTCCCAGGCATCCTGATCCTTCTTGCGATCTCTTTTGTATCCGTAGTGATCAGTAAGCTGGTACCTTTTAAATTGCCGGTGATCGCTTACTGTTCTCTTATCGGACTTCTTGTGGCAAGCCCGTTATGTCCGGCACGTGAGTTTGTGATCGAAGCTGCCGGAAAGATCAATTTCACCGCACCGCTGACTATGGTTGGCGCTTATGCCGGAATCTCCATCAGCGACCAGCTGAAAGAATTTGCAAAACAGGGATGGAAAATGCTTCTCATCGCGGCTCTGGTCATGATCGGAACTTTTACCTGTTCTGCCATCATCGCCCAGATTGTTCTGTCTCTGACACATGTGATCTGATAAATTCATGGACTTTCTTCGGCCGGCTGGTGTCTTTTCACTGACCGGCTGTTTTTTCCTGTCACACAAAACAAAGATTTCAAAAATCAGCTTTAATCTGGGAGGTAAAAATGAACGAAAAAACAACTTGTGATATCTTAATCCGTAACACTTCCATCCTGGATGAAAACTTCCAAATCCGGCGCAGCATTTTCATTGCCATCCAGAACGGAACCATACTTTCCATCACCTCTGAAGAGCCTTCCTGCCTTACAGCCACAGAAACCATCGATGGAAAAGATCTCCTGTGGATGCCAGGCCTTATAGACGGCCATATGCATACCGGGCAGCAACTTCTCAAAGGTGCGGTACTGGATGAACTGCCCATGATCTGGACCAGGATCATGCTGCCTTTTGAAAGCACTCTGACTCCGGAAAAAATGCGTCTCAGTGCCAGCCTTGCCGCCCTTGAGATGATCAAAAACGGAACTACCGGATTTGTGGACGCAGGAAGTTATTTTATGGAAGAAGCTGCCAGAGTTTACCTGGCTTCAGGCCTTCGCGGCGCACTTTCCCATTCATCCATGGATCAGGGAAATTTTCCGGATTCCATACGACAGACTACGGAGGAAGTTCTTGCATCGGAGGACCGTCTTTTTGATGAATTTCACGGAAAGGGAAATCTGAAAGTATTCTATTCCTTACGTGCACTGATGAACTGCTCCACTGCACTTATTAGAGCCACTGCCGGACGGGCCACAGAGCGGAATACTTTTTTTCAGGCTCATATGAATGAATATGCCGGAGAAGTAAATTATACTCTGGAAAAATTTCAGCTGCGTCCTGTGGAATATCTGGATTCTCTCGGGGTTCTGAATGCGGATTTCCTTTCTGCCCACAGCATTATGGTGTCTGCTCACGAACGTTCTCTTCTTGCAGAAAATCAGGTAAAAGTTGTTCATTGTCCCTTCAGTAACTGCGGAAAAGGTGTGCCGGATACTCCTTCTCTTCTGGAACAGGGAATCTGCACCGGTCTTGGCACAGACGGAACTGCACATGGAGGCTTAAGTCTCTGGAATGAAATGAAGATCTTCCGCTCTGTTATGAACGCTTTCTGGGGAGTAAAAAATGCAGATCCTGCTGTAATGCCCGCAAAAACCATCCTGAAAATGGCTACTGAAAACGGTGCTCACCTTCTTGGTGAAGAAAAATCCGGTGTATTAAAAGAAAGGTTCAAAGCCGATCTGATCTCCATCAACTGGCGCCAGCCACATCTTCTTGCCACAAACAATCCGGTAAATACACTTCTGGAATGTGTCTGCGGAAATGATGTGTCTGACAGCATTGTAAACGGAAAACTTCTGATGCGAAACCGCCAGGTACTGACCCTGGATGAGGAAAAGATCCTCTGGCAGGCAGAGAAATATTTTACTTCCGGGGAGGTGTCTGAATGAATTCTTTAACGATCCTGACTCTCGTGATCATCGCAGCCGCAAATATGGCAGTTGGCGGATGCATCGGAATCTGTGGAATTGCCGGTTTTCTGCTGCCTATGCTGTACACAGGCGGACTTGGCTTTGACGTAACTTATGCGCTGGCACTCAGTTTTCTTGCGTTTCTGGTATCCGGTATTATCGGTTCTTTTAATTATTACAAAGCCGGAAATCTGGATGTAAAAATGTCTCTGAAACTTGGTATCGGCAGCCTCATCGGTGCCATTGCCGGTGTATTCCTTCAGTCCATGATCGAGAAATCCACAGCCAAAACCATCCTTTATCTGGTGGTACTGTTTTCCGGTGCTTCCATTCTGGTCCGGATGTGGAATGAAAAAAGAAAAGCAGCTTCCGCTGCCTCAAATGAAAGCCCAGACTCTTCTGAGCCTGTACGTTCAAAATCCATTGCAGACCATATGGGATTCCTGATCTTCCTTGGGATCACTACCGGAGCGATCTGTTCTCTCTCCGGTGCAGGCGGCCCGGTCCTTGTGATGCCTCTTCTGGTAGCATGCGGAGTGTCCGCAAGGATCGCCGTCGGTGTGGCACTTTTTGACTCCGTGTTTATTGCCATTCCTGCATGTATCGGCTATCTTTCCAGAATTACCTGGACAGAAGTCCTTGGACTTCTGGTACTGATCGTTCTGACTCATGGGATCGGTGTATGGCTGGGAAGCCGTTTCGCGGGAAAAGTTCCTGTTCAGGGGCTGAAGATATTTGTAGCTGTATTCTCTGTATGCATTGCCATTTATATGCTGATGTAAAATATTTTTTGTTGCATCATTCTGAAAATTCCTGTATAATCAACGTAATAATCACAACTAAAGAGCGTAACGTACAAGGGCGTACAGCACATGTTTCCTGTGTCTGTACGCTCTTGTTGGTATTTCTGCAGTCCTGCAGGGATTTCGCTTTGAGAAAGGGAGGAGATTTCTATGATGAATGCAATCGGAAATGTGATAAACCAGATCGACAGCCTGGTGTGGGGCTGGTGGATGATCATTTTGCTTCTGGGCACCCATATTTTTATGACCATCCGTACCGGTGTGATCCAGCGAAAGATCGGTACTGCCATCCGCCTGTCTGTTACCAAGGATCCCGACGCAGAAGGTGAAGTCAGCCAGTTTGGTGCTCTGACCACAGCACTTGCTTCTACCATTGGAACCGGAAATATCATCGGTGTGGGAACCGCCATTGCTCTTGGCGGTCCCGGCGCAGTTCTCTGGTGCTGGCTTACCGGTGTTTTCGGAATCGCCACCAAATACAGCGAATCTCTCATTGCCGTAAAATACCGTGTCAAAACCAAAGACGGCCGTATGCAGGGTGGTGCCATGTATGCTCTGGAGCGTGGACTGAATATGCGCTGGCTTGGTCTGATCTTTGCATTCTTCGGCGGTTTTGCTTCCTTTGGAATCGGATGTGCCACACAGGTCAATGCCATTGCAACGGTATGCAATGAAAACCTCCATATCCCACCTGCAGTGATCGGTATCGCAGTAGCGGTTCTTACTGCTCTTGTTATTTTCGGTGGGATTAAATCCATTGCAACGGTATGTGAACGTCTTGTTCCGTTTATGGCATTTTTCTATGTGATCGGCTGCATCATCATCCTTGGGATCAATTTTGACTTTATTATCCCCGCTGTAAAAACCATCTGCAAGCTTGCATTTACACCAGGGGCTGCTGCCGGTGGTCTTGTAGGACGTGGTATCATGATGGCCATGCAGTATGGAATCGCAAGAGGAC
>OLPO01001193.1_pt1 | contig 18390 bp, 19 predicted proteins | sample 1672831 | NCBI WGS metagenome assembly OLPO01 (sample SAMEA3136728, study PRJEB25190) | human gut metagenome
TGGAGCGCGACTACGATCTGATTCTGCTCGATGTGCTGTTGCCGCAGCTCAACGGCATGGAGGTCCTGCGGCGTGTCCGCAAGCACAAGGATGTGCCAGTGATTATGGTCACCGCGCGCGATGCCGTGATGGATAAGGTGGCCGGGCTCGATGCCGGCGCCGACGATTACCTGACCAAGCCGTTTGCAATTGAGGAGCTGTTCGCACGGATCCGCGTGGCGCTGAAGCGCTCGGAGACCGTGCGGGCGGCTTCGGGTGTTGGCGGCGCCGGCGCCGGGGCTGGCGTAGCGAGCAGCACGGCCGCCGGTATCGCCACAATGTCCCCGGCAACCGACACGGCCCAGGCTGCTGCCACGCCCTCCCCCGCCGCGCTTACCGTGGGCTCGGTCGCGCTCGATTCCGACCGCCGCGAAGTCACGGTCGGCGGCTCGTCCATCGTGCTGACGGCTCGCGAGTTCGACGTCCTCGCCCTGCTTATGGCGCATGCCGAGACCGTGCTCACGCGCGAGCGCATCGCGCACGAGGCGCTGGGCTACGAATACGTGGGCGACACCAACAACGTCGACGTGCACATTGCGCACCTGCGCGCCAAGATCGAGGACGCCGGGGGCGCCCGCATCATCCAGACCGTGCGCGGGGTGGGCTATGTCTGCCGCGCGTAACGCCGAGGCCAAGCGCGTCACCTCCATCGCCCGCGCCATCAACTGGAGTTATATGTGGCGCCGCCTGATGAGCTACGTCTGGCTCGATCTGCTGCTGATGGTGATTGCGGCGGCGATCCTCGTCTATGGATACAACCAGACGCTGCCCGACGGCGCGTTTACCGCGGGATGGATCCCCAACGCCACCGTTCGCGGCATGTCGCTGACGCCCGCACGCGGCTGGGATCTGGCAACGCTCACCTATACCGTCGAGTTTGCGCGTACCACCAAGACCTTCCCCCTCGCGCAGGACCTCGTCGCACTATGGCCTCTCTACCTTGTCGTTGTGGGTTGGCAGGTCATCAGCGTGCTCAACATGCTCGGCGGTGCCCGCCGCGTACGCCGCACCATGGCGCCGCTCAACGACTTGGCACTGCGCGTGGATGAACTCGGCCGCATGCAACTCGCCGGCGGCAAGATGGAAACACTGGAGCAGGCCATCGAGCGCGCAAGTGTCGACTCGCCGAGCGTCACCACCGGCGACGCCGACCTGGCAAGCATCGAGGTCGCGCTCAACCGCCTGCTGCGCCAGATGCAAGAGGCCAAGCTGCAGCAGATGCGCTTTGTCAACGATGCAAGCCACGAGCTGCGCACGCCCATCGCGGTGATTCAGGGCTACGTGAACATGCTCGACCGCTGGGGCAAAGACGACCCGGACGTGCTGGCGGAATCCATCGCGTCCCTCAAGGCCGAAAGTGAGCACATGCAGGAGCTCGTGGAGCAGCTACTGTTTTTGGCGCGCGGCGATGCCGGGCGCACGGTCCTGCGGCGCGCGAATACCAACCTGGCCGCACTGGTCGGCGAGGTATGCGAGGAATCACAGATGATCGATACCGAGCACACGTATCGGCTGGCGTACGACACCACGCTTGCCAGCGACCCGCGCTGCGACGCGCCCGTCGACGTGGCGCTCGTGAAGCAGGCTCTGCGCGTAATCGTGCAGAATGCCGCCAAGTATTCGGACGCGGGCACGCCCATCACGTTTGGCGTAGCGCCGGATGCGGGCGCGGGCACGATCGACATAAACGTTGAGGACGAGGGCATCGGCATGAACCAGGAATCCGCAGCTCACGCGTTTGAACGGTTCTACCGCGCCGACAACGCGCGCGATGCCGGCGCGCAGGGCTCGGGTCTGGGGCTTGCCATTGCCAAGTGGATCGTCGATAGCCATGGCGGTGTCATTGGCGTGACCTCAGTCGAGGGCGTCGGCAGCCGCTTTACGATTCGCCTGCCACGGTAGGGATGCCCCTCGGCATAAATAAAGGGATAAGGCCATGCGACCCTATCCCTTTTTGCTAGTTATAGCAGCTTGTGCGCTACTCGCGGCACAGGTGCACGGCGAAGCCGGCGAACTCGCGCTTAAAGTACACGAGCTTGGTGCCGCCGTCGGGCAGCAGCACGCGCGACTCCTCGTTAACCTCGAGCCCGCGCTCGGCAAACCACTTCTCCGCCGCATCGATGTCGTTGACGGCAAAGCCGATGTGGCCCTTGGCGCCACGACCGTTCTGCTTCATGATCTCGACCAGCGAATCGTTAAAGTACGAAACGGGGGTCTCGATGACGGGCAGGCCCATCATCGTCGAGAACAGCTCCGCGATCTCCAGGGCGTCTGCCGGGTCGGTGGCGTTAATGCCCACATGGGCAACGCGCATGCCAAAGAGCTCGACCGGATTGGCGTTCTGCTCACTCATACAGGCAGCGCCTACTGAGCCATGACGTCGAGGACGGCCTTCTCGGCAGCAACGCGGTTCATGCCAGTCATGAAGGGCACGCCGCTCACGTACGGGCAGGTGAGCCCCTCGGGGGCAACGGTGGTGGCGATCAGCAGGTCGGCGCCATCGTCGCAGTAGTCCTTGGCCTCGGAGATGGCGCACTGCACGATCTCGTACTTGTCGGCGTAACCGTTGGCGTCGAGCAGGGTAGCGACCTTCTGGGCAACGAGCGTGGAAGTAGCAGCGCCAGCACCGCAAGCCAAAACGATCTTCTTCATAGGTAATGTCTCCCTTCGTGGTTTACTTTAGGTAAGTGTACCGCAGCGAGCGATGGCACTCAGCCTCGATGAGCTTTTATGCCAGTTTGCTTTCGCGCTGCGTATAATACATCTAGTACATGTTGTCATACCGCTCGCTTTATGAGCGACTAAGGACCCTAATATGCCCGATTCCCGCACACTCTGGACCGCCGTCGTTATCATCTGCATCGCCGTGTCGGTGTTCTTTAGCGTCAAAAAACGCACCACGTTTAAACGCCTGCAGCGGCTCATGGCCGCCAAGCAGTGGGACGAGTTCGATCGTTTGCTCGACGGCAAACTCACCAGCATGCTGTACCCGCGCTACAACCGCGACTACCTGCGCCTGAACTCCTATCTGCTGCGCGAGGACCACAAGCGCGCCGACGAGATGTTCGATTTGTTGCTGGGGCTCAATCTACCCAAAATGCAGCGCGTCGACCTGGTGATCAAAGCTTTTAACTACTACGTTGGCCAGGAGGACCGCAAAAAGTCCAAGGAGCTGCTGCACGAGATCAAGGGCTTTGAGGGCGGTCAGGCCGAGGCAGTCGCACACGAATGCCAGCTGATGTACGACACGATGATCCTCAAGCGCCACAACGACATTCCCGAGCTGGAGCGCATGCTCGAGGATGTCGGCGACGACCCGGTCAAGCGCTGCCGACTGGAGTATCTGCTGGCCCTGCAGTATCAAAACAAGGGCGACGAGGCAAAGTATGCCGAGTACTTGGAAAAGTCGGGTCAGCACTCGATGGCCGTCAACGCGTAGCAGACGGCTTGTGCTAGACTTCTAGTCTCACGGGGGCGTGGCGGAATTGGCATACGCAGGAGACTTAAAATCTCTCGCCGCAAGGATTGTGGGTTCGAGTCCCACCGCCCCTACCATGTGATTGCTTACGAGCCCGTGTCCCGTTGGGATGCGGGCTCGTTTCTTTTGGACGCCGGTGGGGCTCTAAGTTGCGGTGGAATAGTTCCTGTTTTGGCAGCTTACCAGCCCATTTAGGAACTATTTCACCGCAACTTAGGTTGATACTCCCACATTTTTCGATGGAAAAACGTGGTTGTTTCGTACATTTTCCAATGGAAAAACGTGGTTGTCTCGCACATTTTTCGAGGGAAATGCGCATATGGCCTTATACTATTCGAAAGGGTTGGGAGGCAATATGCAGCGGCAGCTTATGAGTGAACTTATCGCTTGGAAATCAAGGGCGAATCGCAAACCTCTCTTGCTTAAGGGGGCCCGCCAGACAGGTAAGACTTGGCTTCTTAACGAATTCGCAAGCCAGCAATATCAAAACGTCATTCGTTTTGACTTTATGCTCGAGCCGATCGCACGCTCGCTGTTCGATGGGGACCTCGACCCCAAGCGTATCATCTCCCAGATAGAACTCTTGCGCGGCCAAAACGTAACGCCGGCGGACACGCTCATCGTTTTCGACGAGATCCAGGAGGCGCCACGCGGCATCACCTCGCTCAAGTACTTCAACGAGCTTGCACCCGAATACCACATCGTGGCAGCCGGTTCCTATATGGGCCTCGCGCTCCGACGCGAAAACGAGTCATTTCCCGTCGGTAAAATCGACCAGCTCACCATGCGTCCCATGGGGTTTGCCGAGTTCGTTCGTGCCGTCGACGGCAACCCGCTCGCCGACGCTATCCTTGCCGCAGACATGAACCTTCTAGCAAACGTTACCGAAAAGCTCGAGCACCTGCTCAAGGAATACTTTGTTGTCGGTGGTATGCCCGAAGTTGTCTCCGCTTTCGCCGAGACACGCGACTTCATCGAAGCCCGTAGGCTTCAGCAGCAAATCATCGAGGCTTACGAATCCGATTTTGGCAAACATGCACCCGCCCGCATTGTCGAGCGCATGAGGTTGGTTTGGAAATCCCTTCCCGGCCAGCTTGCAAAGGAAAACAAAAAGTTCGTCTACGGAGCCCTTCGCCCCGGGGCGCGCGCACGCGATTTCGAAGAGAGTCTCCAGTGGCTCATGGATTACGGAATCATTCATAAGGTGCCGCGCGTTTCCGCCCTCAGGGCACCGCTCTCGAGCTACGAGGACCTCTCGGGCTTCAAGCTGTTTTGCATTGACACCGGTATCCTCGGAGCGCTCTCCAACCTCCCACCGGCCATCGTCCTTAACGGGCCCGCTGTTTTCACTGAATTTAAGGGCTCGCTCACCGAGCAATACGTCGCGCAGGAACTCTTGCTGCAAGGCAAGAGTCCCGCGTATTGGTCCTCTACCTCTGGCAATGCCGAAACCGACTTTGCCATCGACCATGCGGGAACCGTGCTTCCGCTTGAGGTCAAGGCGGCAGAGAACCTTAAAGCGAAGAGTCTGAAAATAGCCTGCGAAAAATTCAAACTCGAGCGTTGCGTGAGGACCTCCCTGGCGGCATATAGAGACGAGGGCATGCTCGTCAATATTCCGCTTTGGGAGATTGGGCAAATCGACAAACTGACAAAGTAGTTCATTCTGAAAACTCGATGCGCTTGTCGCACACTTCAAGCGCTGCAGGACGATGGGTTACCGCGATAACGGTCTTGTCCGTCAAAGCGCTCAGGTTCTGCAGAACGCGCCGTTCCGTATCGGGGTCTAGCGAACAGGTCGCCTCGTCCAATAGAAGCACGGGCCTATTGCTGAAAACCGCACGGGCTATGGCCAGGCGCTGAACCTGACCCTCCGATAAGCCGCCACCGCTTTCGCCCAACTGCGAATCAAGCCCCTCGGGCATCTCCCGCACAAAATCGGCGCATGCGATACGCAACGCATCCCACATGCGCAAATCGCAGGAAGCTCCTTCCGTATCGCCAAAGGCAACCGCTTCGCGCACCGTACCGCCCATAAGGTGGTTACCTTGGGGCACATAGGAGAAAAGGGAACGCCAGCGCGCCGTCAGAGGCTGGCGGGACCCGTCCGCAAGCAGCACGCAGCACTCACCCGTTTCGCAAGGGCAAAACGCCATCATCGCCTTCAGCGTGGTTGACTTTCCGCAGCCGCTCGGACCGGTGAACGCAACGAACTCGCCTCGCCCTATGTTCATGTCGGGACAACGAATCGCCCGCGGGCCGCAGGCGTCGGCGACATTGGGTGCCTCGGAGCCGTATCGGCATGACACCCCACGCAGCTCCAGGCCGGCAAAACCAGTCGTGTCCGCTGCTGGTCCCTCCTCCGAATCGGCAACGCCATCATAAGGCAGCGCTTCGGCATCCATCAGACGCTCGGCACTGGCCGTCATAGCGAAATACCGCGGAATGCAACCCGAGATGTTAGCCAACGGGCCCTGCACCTGACCGACAAGCTGCAACGCCGCCACGAACGTACCGTAGCTCACCGAGCCTCCGAGGATCCCATATGCACAATAGGCGGCAGCCACCAGATACGCGCCGCTCATGGCCAATCCAAATCCGATGTTGCACAAATTGGAGAATCGAATACGCCGCATGCATGCAGCCCGATAGTCTTCCAACAGCGCAGCAGCGCCGCGCTCGGCGAAATCTTCCCTCTGGAAGCTTTTCACGACAAGCAGGCTGTTAAGGCACTCGATAAGATGGGAACGTGCGCATCCATCGGTTTCGCGGATGCGCTTGTGAAGGCGTTTGAGCACGCGACGAAAGCCCAACGTGAACCCAGCGAGCACGATTCCCGCGGGAATGAGCATCCAAGCGATTTGAGGGATCATGACGACAAGCAGCGCAAGCGCTCCGACAAGCCGGGCAAGCATACCCGCCGCAGAAGGCACAACCGTGGTGGCGTTGGATGCCACGATACGCGCATCATCGGTCAGGCGGCTCATCAATTCGCCGGTGTGGACAGCCTGCACGCTGGAAAGCTCGGCATGCAACACTTTGTCGAGGAATCTTAGCCTAAGGATATTCTGGAACATCGTGCGCGCACGTTCCTGCAGAAAGCGATACAGTGCCTGCAGCGCGATCAACGCAGCCGAAACGGCCGCGAACACGACAACGCTAAGGCGAAGCGCATCAGAAGCGCCGCCAACCGCAGCATTGACCAGGTCGCGCATCACCCATGCGGTGTAAACACCGCCACCGGCGATGACCACTTCAAGTCCGACAAGGGCGGCAACCATCCAGAGACGGTTCCCTAAAACGCGAATCATCCAGGGAACGGCATGCAGCTTGGAACCGGAATCCACGAGACTGGCCTCCTTGCGGGAAACACGATGTGAAGGGAGCCCCGATCCCGCAGTCGAAGCGCCCTTCGCGATTAAGGACACAGGGTCGGGCGCCGCGCAGCAAGGGGCACTTTGCCGTTTGCCCCTCCGAATCGGCGCATCTCTACCGCCCGAGAGGCGTAGCCTACTCTGAGGCGATCCCCGCCTTCACAAGCGCCTGCAGGAAGGTGTCGACATCGGCAGCCGCGCGCGGCTCGTCCACATCGTACGATTCGACCACGCGCGCAACGATCTGGTCGCGTGACAAGCCCTCCTCGATACCGCGCCATACGATCGCGGCGGTGTCGTTAAGCTTCACGATGCCGCTGAACTCCGCAGCCGCCGCCCCCGTTGCGACGGCAACCCATTGACCGCCTACTTCCTGGATAACGAAGCCTTTCTTGATGTTCATGGCTAACTCCCTTCATGCCGTTTTCCTATTGCTTGCGAACAACCTTTGCATATGACTGCCCGGTCATGGCCTCGAACGAGGTTTTGACAGCGGTTTCCGATATATCGCACCCCATTGCCCACACGGGCACTTCGGCGAGCACCCGATCGATGCATCTCAAGGCCGTCAATGCGCCAACAGGGCTTTTGCGCGGTATATAGCATTGCCTTACGATGGTTTCCGAGACATCGGCTGGGGCCAAGCGCTCGATGGAGCAAGTTGGTGCCTGGCGAAGCACGCAGATGCCGGCAAGCGGAGCGTGCCCGTTATACCCCCAACCTTCCTTGCCCGTCCACGGGCATCCGTAGACCATGGGTTCCCCACACTCGGGGACGTATAGGAACGGCTTGTCCCCGCAGAGGATCTTCACCCCCCCCCGGTCGCCAAGGTATCGCATCCATAGCCGCGCGTGCGTTGACTTGCCGGTGCCGCTGCGTGCGGTGAAGGCGAATGCGCGTCCCTCATACTCGACCACGCAAGAATGGAACACCACACGGCGCAGCGGAGCAACCTTCTCGGCGATCAGCCGGTGCACGGTGCAAAGCTCAACGCAGGGGTCGGAGTATTCTGGGGCCATCGCCCTATCGAATGCCAGATCGTCATCGCTAGCCCTTATGGTAAACAAGGGCTCATCGTCCGCGTGCTCCTCTAGATACGGCTCGCCAACCCGTTCGAGCATGCCGAAACGAGAAGCCACCTGCACCGGAACGCCCGCGAGCCTAAACCTCAAAAGACGCTCGCTACCTTCGCTTTGCGTCATGACCTTCCCCTTCCTCGCTTCCGCTGATTCCAACGTCTTGATAGGCCGGGAAACGCGCGCTTGAGCGTCCGTTTTGCCCGCATGGCCAGCCGACGCCTTGCGATACGGCAGCGTTCGCCCCGGCGCAGCTTGCTTACATAAGCAAGGTAATCGGGATCGTCGACCGAGTACATCTTGCCATCGCGCACGAACGAGACCAGGATGCCGAGCACGTCTTCGAACGGGACATCGCGTTCATAGGTGACGCAATTGTCGCCAAGGATAACGTAGCCCGCGGGGCCCACCCCCACAATGCGATGCAGCACGTACCTACCAGCCGCCTGGTAATACAGCACCACATCGTTCTCGCGGAAACGCTCACCGGGCTTCGCCGCCCTGATGGTCACAAGGTCGCGACCCTGCCGCAGCATAGGCTCCATGGACACGCCGCGCGTGCGGTACACGAGCACGCCGTCGCGGGCGAGCACTTCCCTGAATGTACTTTTGGTTACGGGAACCGCTTCGTTATCAGCGATCATACAGCCCCATCTCCGAACCGAGGTTGCGGCGCCGGGCGGTTTCCTCCATATCGAAACGCACGCTACCCGCGATGTCCTTGCGCGTCAAAATCACGCGAACGCACCGCCCTGCTTGGTACGCCCAGGCGAAAGGACGCAGCAGCGCATGCTTGCGCGCGGCTTTCCAGTTGCATACGCCGCCTCTTTGGAGATACCTGAAAAAGCCGACGGGGCCTCGGATTCCCGATAGCGCTGTGGCACCGGTCTTACCCTTGATCTTCTTACCGAAATTACCCAGCAGCATCACATGCTCGAGCAGGTCGGCACAAACAGTAGGCTCCACCTCGGCGCACCATTCGAAGCCTTCCTCGGGAAGGCCCAGGTATATCTGGCAGAAACGCGTGAGGCACGTTGCCGTGCGCTTGATGCGCTCATCGCCCAAAAGCTCGGAAAACTCCGTCCAGCCATCATGGGCGAGATATGCCTTCGCAAACAGCATCCAGTCAATCACCTGGCGGAAGCCCAAACCCCCGAGCGCCAGGTGCTTGCGCGCATGAAGCAGCAAAACGACGCCGTTGACCATGGGGGGAACACGGGAAAGCTGTGCCCCTGCACGCAAGCTGCTTCCGTGTGTCCGAGCGCCTCCTGGAACAGGACCTTCAAACCGGGCGTGTCCTGGGGAATGCCGTTTGGCTCCCAATGAAGCTCCAGGCGCACGCCGTCCTTGTCCAACCCTACGTGGTGATCGCAAACGCCGTCGTCGTCCTTGTCCTCAAAACCTGCGGCCACCAACGCAGCGCGGGCGCGCTTAAAATCGGCAGGAGACACCATGAAGTCGATGTCACCATAGGAGCGCAAACCCGGATCAGGATACAGCATACCCGCCGCCGCGCCTTTTAGGATGACGGTCGGGATACCCTTTGCCTCCAAAACGAAGAGCATCTCATCCTGCACGTCAAGCAAATGCCCAAACAAGGCACGACGACCTAGATCGTGGTTGAGCCAGGCGGCGGCAAGCGCGTTGTCGGCACAGGCGTCAAGCAGCCCACCCGGCAACAACGCAAACCCGGGGATAGCCTGGGCCTGCAGCTCGGCATACACAACCGAAGGCTCAAGACCCTCCGGCAACTTCAGCGGCTCGTCTTCGGAGAACGCCGAACGGATGATTTGGCAAACGGTACTTTCAAGCAATGTCGTCGTCTTTCCAGTCTGCTCAGATAGCCCGCAATGGCAGCGGTAATCCCTGTGATAATCGCCACGTCGGCATATCGGATAACCCATAGCAGGCATATTACCCCCCATTTGGTGGGGGGGTACTAGCAAGCGCAACGGAATATGTCACATGACCCCAGGCGGAAAGCCATCATTCACGAATCCGATAACAAGTTGCATAGGTACATCATATGTGGGGATTTCCGCATGTCAGCCCCCTTGTTGACCGCCAGTCATCATAGAATTAGACTAAAAATCGCATTGCAAAATTACAGGAGGAAAGGAGGCCTGCAAATGTCTGAGAATCAGTACGATGCGCCTGCTATGGAAGTTGTCGAATTCGGCAACGAAGACATCATTACGGAGTCCGGTCAGCTCGACTCGGGTTTCTAAAATTGTCTGTGTAAGTCTCGCGACCCGGGATTCCGATCCCGAGGAACGGAGGCACGCAAATGCCTAAGAACCAGTACAATGCGCCTGCTATGGAGGTCGTGGAATTCGGCAAGGAAGATGCCGTCTGCACCCTCTCCCGTTATGATGTTACCGATTCCAACGGAAACATCATCGGTGGCGGCGGCATTGGGCAATGGAGCCCTGATTTGCCGTGGGGCGGCGATTGAGACAAAATGTGTGTCTACTTTAGGGGCGTCGGCGCAGGTCGATGCCCTTTTTCACTCGCTTAGCTACTCTTGGAAGGCGCTGAGGCCGGGGGTCCAGGCGATGGTGGGGGTCGCGCCGTCGAGAACCTCGTTGATGGTGGCGGCCATGCCGGCAAGCAGGCTGTTCTCGCTTACGGTGAGCGTGTCGTAGCCGCCGGCTCGCATAAGCTCGCGAATCACCACGGCACCTGCCAAGATCACGCCCGCGCGCTTGGGTTGCACGCCCGGTAACGCGGCGATGCCCGCAACATCCAGCGCGGACATGCGCTCGATAGCGGCCGAAACCTGATCCAGCGAAAGCTCGCGCAGGTGCACAAAGCTCGAATCGTACGGTTCCAGCTTATGAACGAGCGCCACGAGCGTGGTGACGGTGCCGCCCACGGCGACCAGGCGTTCGGCGCGCTCAAAGTCGCTGGGCAGGCTCTCAAAATAACCCGCAAACTGTTCGTTTGCCCATGAGCCAGCGGCCGCAAGCTTGCTGTCCGTTGGCGACAGTGCCGAGAAAAATCGCTCGGTCACGCGACGGCAACCGATGTCCAGCGAGCGCGTTCCCTCCAGAGCAAAGATGCCGCGCTCCGGCGCATAGACGCCCGTCGCGAGCTCCGTGGATCCGCCGCCCGAATCGGCAACAATGATGCGCTCGCCAGCAAAGTCGTGCGCCACGCCAAAAAACGTCAGGCGTGCCTCGACCTCGCCCGGAATCACCTGTGGCTCAAGCCCCAGATCGCGCAGGCCGTCCAGCAGCAGCGCGGCATTGGACGCATCGCGCGCGGCGCTCGTGCATGTGGTGCAGATGCACGCGGCCCCAAAGGCACGCGCCTCGTCCACAAACATACGGCATGCGGCGAGCACGCGCTCAACGGCCGCCTCGCAAAAGCGGCCCGTCGCGTCCACGCCCTCGCCCAAGTCGGTGATCTCGGTATGCTTGGACGATTCCACGATCGCCCCGGCCTCGACCTGCGCTAACACCAGTCGCGACGACACTGTTCCCAGGTCGATCGCGGCTACCTTATAGCGTTTGCAATCTGCCATTGCAGGCTCCCCTCCGGGCGCTATTTGCCGTTGGACACGACCGTCTGGCCCTCGACACCGTTAAACCCAAACAGCATGTCGAGCGCCTGGATGTACCACGGCGCGTCCTTACCGACGTCTTCGATTTCCTTGGCAACTTCGCTGGCCTTCTTGGCGTTCGACGACTTCCTGCTCGAAGACGAATCCGAATCGTCGTCCAGGCCCTGCACTTCAATTCTCTTCTCGCCGGGCATCACCAGGCCCAAGTCCTCGGATGCCGCGTCCTTGATACCCTCCTCCGAGAGCAGCTTGTCGACGCTTTTCTGCAGCTCGTCGTTGTACTGCTGGCGAATCTCGACCTGCTTGGCCAAGATATCGCTCGAGCGTTTGGCAACGTAGAGGTCGCGCATGGGAAAGTACAGGCTCACGAGCATCAGGGCGACGACAATACCGATAAACAGCCCTCGCTGAGGACCGTGGGTAAAGTCGTAAATTGCCTTGACCGCTGCGTTGTCGTTGGCGTAGTGCATAAAGTCCGAGCCGGAAAGACGGCTTGAGGGACGGCGCGGCTTGTCGGACGCCTGGGTCGAAGGGCGCGACGCATGCTTGGAACGCGATGGGCGCACCGGACTATCCGAGGAACTATTTGGCTGAGCATTGGGATGCGAAGTCGCCGGCGAGCTATACCTGGAGCGATCAGCACCAGCATAACCAGACCCGCCAAGCTGTGCGGTACGCGCACGACGAGGCGACGGCTCACGCGAACCGGCGGAATAGTACCTGTTGTCGTAAATCTGATCCATGTGCGCCTTGTGCGGTTGAGGTTTGTTTGCGCTAAGTCCTTTAGTTATAGCACGAGCGCCCGCGCCGCCTTCGCCAGCCTTTGCTCGACATAAAAAAGGCGCTGAGCCGTATGGCCCAGCGCCCATAGTTCTTTGCGGCATCCAGCCAAGGCGGGGAGGAACCGAGTCAGCCTCCCCCTCGCCAAATTCGCCCGTTTAGCGAATGTTGTAGAACGCGGCCTTACCGGCGTAGCGCGCGCTGCCCTCGAGCTCGTCCTCGATACGGATGAGCTGGTTGTACTTGGCGATACGGTCGCTACGGCACGGGGCACCCGACTTAATCTGGCCGGCATTGACGCCCACGACCAGGTCGGCGATCGTGGAATCCTCGGTCTCGCCGGAGCGGTGACTCACGATGCAGGCGTAGCCGGCCTCCTTGGCGGTCTCGATGGCCTCGAGCGACTCGGTGAGCGTACCGATCTGGTTGACCTTGACCAGAATCGCGTTGGCAGCGCCCAGTTCGATGCCCTTCTTGAGGCGCTCGGTGTTGGTAACGAACAGGTCGTCGCCCACCAGCTGCACCTTGTTGCCGATGCGACGGGTCAGCTCGACCCAGCCATCCCAGTCCTCCTCGGCCATGCCGTCCTCGATGGAGATAATGGGGTAGGTGTCGACGAGCTTCTCCCAGTAATCGACCATCTGGGCGCTCGTGTACTCAACACCCTCGCCCTTGAGCTCGTACATACCGGTCTCGGCGTTGTAGAACTCGGTCGAGGCCGGATCCATGGCGTACATGAAGTCGACGCCGGGCTTAAAGCCAGCCTTCTCGACGGCCTTGGTAATGTACTCGAACGGCTCGGCATTGGTCTTGAGGTTGGGCGCGAAACCGCCCTCGTCGCCCACGCCGCCGCCCAGGCCGGCCTCGTGCAGCACGCCCTTGAGGGTATGGTAGACCTCGGCGCACCAGCGCAGGCCCTCGGCAAAGCTCGGAGCACCCACGGGCATGATCATGAACTCCTGGAAGTCAACGTTGTTGTCGGCATGCATGCCACCGTTGAGGATGTTCATCATGGGCGTGGGCAGCAGGTGAGCGTTGACGCCGCCCAGGTACTGGTACAGCGAAAGACCCGCCGACTCTGCCGCAGCGCGGGCAACGGCCAGCGACACGCCCAAGATGGCGTTAGCGCCGAGCTTGGTTTTGTTGGGCGTACCGTCGGCGGCGATCAGCGCGGCATCGACGGCACGCTGGTCGAAGGCATCGAGGCCCACGACGGCATCGGCGCACTCGTTGTTGACGTGCTCGACGGCCTGCGAGACGCCCTTGCCCAGATAGCGACCTTTGTCGCCGTCGCGCAACTCGCATGCCTCAAAGGCGCCGGTCGAAGCGCCCGAAGGCACCATCGCGCGACCGAAGCTGCCGTCCTCGAGCACGACCTCGACCTCTACGGTGGGGTTGCCGCGGCTGTCGAGCACCTCGCGACCGTAGACATCCAAAATGTCACTCATGTTGTCTCCCTCTCACTTGGAAACGGTTGATGCAAGCGACTGGCCGACTGTGCACCATTGGTGCGCCTCCGTAAGTTAGCCATGTCGCACTTTTTGCATTATGCCATAAGTTAGCCGAGGGATACATATGAATTGGAGAAATCATTCTTTGGGGCGCTTGTTTTTGCACCGAGCATTCCTCTCTAGAGGTCGCCCCCCCCCATTAAATTCTTCTATCGGCATACCGTCTTTACCCGGCTTGCGAATGAAAGAGCCAATAATGTGCTTTTACATCGTGCAAAGTTCTGGATATCGTGCAATTCTAAGGGTCTGAAGTTCTGGATATCGTGCATAATCAGGTTATAAAAGTTCTGGATATCGTGTACGAGGTAGCCATGCTTAAACGAAAAGCCTATGACAAACTACTAAAATGGAAGCATGAAAGCGCTGGTAAAACAGCACTTCTTATTGAAGGAGCCCGCCGCGTCGGCAAGAGCACGCTTGCCCGCACGTTTGGAGAAACCGAATACAAGTCCTGCCTTGTCATTGATTTCTTTCAAGCACCTGCCGAAGTTAAGCAATATTTTGAGGACTATCGCACTGACTTCGACTCGCTCTTCCTCTATCTCTCGGTTTTCTATAACGTCAAACTCTATGAACACGAGACGCTTATCGTCTTTGACGAGGTCCAGATGTACCCGCAAGCACGCGGACTCATCAAGTATCTCGTTGCAGACGGACGTTACGACTACATCGAAACTGGATCCCTACTCAGCATCAAGCAGAACATTAAAGATATCGTCATCCCATCCGAGGAAGAATCTCTGGAACTTGAGCCCCTCGACTTTGAGGAGTTTCTTTGGGGCATGGACGAAAAGGGGCTGGCCGATCTCATTCGCATGAGTTTTAACAAGATGAAGCCGCTCCCCGATGCCCTACATCGCAGAGCGCTCTCCCTTATGCGCGAATACATGCTTGTAGGCGGCATGCCTGAGCCGGTATCCATCTATGTTGAACAGCGCGCTTTTGCGCCCGTCGACGCTTCGAAGCGCCGAATCGTTCAGCTCTATCGCAACGATATCTCTCGTTTTGCAACCGGTTACGAATTCAAAGTCGTCTCCGTACTCAATGGCATCCCGGGTCAGCTCTCTAGGCACGAAAAACGATTCAAGCTTTCCTCACTTGATAAAAACGCACGCATGCGCACCTACGAAGAAGCCTTCTTTTGGCTGGCAGACGCGCGAATTGCCAATATCTGCTATGCCGCAAGCGAACCGAGCGTGGGCCTTTCACTCAGCATGGAGCAAACGGCCCTCAAGTGCTACATGGCAGACACCGGCCTGCTTGTAACGCTTGCCTTCTCTGACAACAACGATACCGATGAAGACGTTTACAGGGCCGTGCTTCGCGGCGACATCGGATTGAACGAAGGAATGCTTACCGAAAACTACGTTGCCCAATCTCTAAAGGCCAATGGACACAGGCTCTTCTTTTATTCCCAAAGCGGAAAGAAGGAGGGGGAGGAGCGCATGGAAATCGACTTCCTCGTTACCCGACCCTATGTCAATGCCGCCGGAAAGCCGCGCATCAGCCCCGTCGAAGTTAAGTCGCCACGCAGATACGGAACCATCTCCCTCGACCGATTCCGCGCGCGCTTTAACAAGAAGATTGGGATGGCTTACGTGTTGCACCCTAAACAACTCGAGTGGGATGCCGAAGCGCAGCTAGCACATCTTCCGTTGTATATGGCTTTTTGCTTGTAGAGACCTCTCTACGAATGGATGCCGTGAGAGACGCAGGCCTCACTCGCTTGCTTTTGCTTGGTCCCACAGGTCGTTGAGTTGAGCGGTTGAGCAGGCGGCGAGGTCATCGCCCGCCTCGTGCACGGCGGCCTCCATCGCAGCCCAACGACGGCGGAACTTGGCCGTGCTGGCGCGAAGGGCGCTCTCGGCGTCAATCCCCTCTTTGCGCGCAACGTTGACTAGGGCAAAGAGCAGGTCGCCAAACTCCATTTCGCGCTCGGGCGAGCCGGGCTCCTCGGCCTCAAACTCGGCACGCTCCTCTGCTACCTCGTCCCACACATCCTGGACCGTCTCCCATTCAAAGCCCACGGCAGCCGCCTTGCGCGACACCTTCTGCGCCTGCATCAGCGCCGGCAGATGCGTGGGCACGCCGTCGAGCAGGCCCTCGGGCGCAGCCTCGCCTGCTGCCACGGCCTTGTCCTTGGCAGCCTTCTCGGCAAGCTTAACCTCGTCCCAAATCTTGAGTACCTCGTCGGAGCTCTCGGCGTCCGCATCGCCAAACACGTGCGGATGACGGCGAATGAGCTTGGCGTCGATATCGCGCGCCACATCGGCCAGCGTAAACTCGCCGGCGTCCGCCGCAATCTGCGCATGCAACACTACCTGCATGAGAACGTCGCCCAGCTCCTCGCGCAGGTGTGCCGCATCATCGGCCTCGATGCAGTCGAGCGCCTCGTAGGCCTCCTCGATCATGTTCTTGCCGATGCTGCGGTGCGTCTGCTCGCGGTCCCACGGGCAGCCGTCGGGCTGACGCAGGCGCCAAACGGTCTGCACCAGATGCTGCAGCTCGGCCGACGCGTCTACCAGCGTGGACAGGTCGCGCGAACCCTCGGCATTTTGCTGAGCCATATGCTGTGCCATGGCTAGTCCTCCTCCATGATCACGTGGCGGAACGCGCCGCCCTCGTAGATGCCGTAGCTGTGCGTGCCGTCCTTGGGGATGCTCACGCTGCCGGGGTTGAAGAGCCACAGGCCCGGGTGCGCGGTGCTTTCCTCGTTAACCTTGATGTGCGTATGGCCGTAGACGAGCGCGGAGTCCTCGGGCAGCGCGGGCGCGTGGTCGACGCTGTTGTGCATGCCGGCGCCAAAGACGTGGCCGTGTGTCAGGAACAGCTCGCGGCCGGTCTCATCAAACAGCGTGGCATAGTCGGCCATGACGGGGAAGTCGAGGACCATCTGGTCGACCTCGGCGTCGCAGTTGCCGCGCACCGCGATGATGCGGTCGGCCAGGGCGTTGAGCAGCGGAATCACACGCTTGGGAGCATAGTCGCGCGGCAGGTCGTTGCGCGGACCGTGATAAAGCAGGTCGCCCAGCAGGACGATGCGGTCGGGCTGCTCGGACTCAATGGCGGCGCAGAGGCGCTCGGTCCAGTATGCCGAGCCGTGGATGTCGGAAGCGATGAGGTATTTCATGGTGGTCCTTTCGGGTGGGGTTGATGGAGCTGGGCGTGGCGTGCCGCCGGCCGCGTTACTCAAATCGCAGTGCCGCGCTCTGGGCCGCCTGCATCACATGCTGGAGCGGCACATCGAGCTCACGGGCAAGACGGGCGCAGTCCTCGTACTCGGGCGCCGCACGCTCACTGCCGTCGGGCAGGGTGGCTACCTTGACGGCAACCTCGCCCCAAGGCGTCGCTACCTGCTCAAAACGACGCGGCAGGCAAACGCGTTCCATCACCTGGCGACGAATGGCGTTGGTCGTGGTCTCCAGAAAGATAATCGTCTGCAGGCGCTCGATATCCTCGTGCGAGCAGATCACCTGCAACTGCCATCCGGGGCGGCCCTTTTTGCAGTAAAGCGGCAACCAATGCACCTCGCGGGCGCCGGCCTTGCGCAGGCAATCGGCAGCGTAGGCAAGCACCTCAGGCGACGCGTCGTCGATATCGCACTCCAGTTTGACGATAGTTTCGGGCGCATCGGTCTCGCGAGACAGCGGGGATGTGGTATCGCATGGCATACGGTCCGGCTCCTTTCCGCACGGGCTCGTTTTGTTCACCCAAACGCTAACACATCGCGGGCGGCATGGATGTGGCGGAGCGCGATGAGCGCGATTTTCCCTGCCCGCAAGAAACCGACACTCCACCGCCTCAGCCAAACATGTACATCAGCCTCCAAACATGTCATTTTTTGCAGCTTTTGGAGGCTGATGTACATGTTTTGAGAGCAAGCGAGGCCGCACCGCGCAGCCTTTCCAATCGATTTCGAGCTCCGGCGTGCCCGGCGTGTTGGAAGCTGCACCATTACAATGGAGCGGATTCGCTTGACGCAAAGGAGCCTCCATGTCTGCTTGCCCGCTGGTCGATTGCCATACCCACACCTCGTTCTCGGACGGACACGCCTCGTTTGAGGACAACGTTCGCACCGCTGCTGCAGCCGGTTGCCGTGCCATGGTCTCGACCGATCACCTTACCCTGCCTGCCAGCATGGATTCCAATTGCGAGGTACAGGTTGTCGAGGGCGACCTGCCGGCGCATCGCCTGGCCTTTGAGGACGCCCGCAAGCTCGCCGCGCAGATCGCGCCGGAGCTCGAGCTTATCTATGGCTTTGAGTGCGATTGGTACGAAGGCTGCGAGCCTTTGGTTGAGCGCTGGTCCGAAGGCGCCGTCGTGCGCCTGGGCAGCGTACATTGGATTGGCAACCCCGGCGATATCATGGCCGGTGCCGCGGGTACGGCGGGGACAGAGGACGTCGTTCGTCCCGATACGCCCGATTCGCGCTGCGGTTGGATCGACGACAACACCGACCTGCATGTTTGGGAAAACTTAGGCGTGCGCGGCGTATGGGAGCGCTATGTCGACGACTGGTGCCGCGCCTGCGAGAGCCCGCTTAACTTTGATGTGATGGCCCACCCCG
>OLPO01001204.1_pt1 | contig 18266 bp, 16 predicted proteins | sample 1672831 | NCBI WGS metagenome assembly OLPO01 (sample SAMEA3136728, study PRJEB25190) | human gut metagenome
CCGCCACGGCGCATACGAACTTGCTTCTTCGGAATGCCCTTAGTCCTCGCTGGCGAAGTACTCCACGTAGTCGGAACCATCGACCTTTGCCGAGCCAACGTTGTAGGAGCGATAGTCAAGTTCGCCATTGAGGAGGACAAGGTGGTCGTCCATGCCGAGCACGCGGGCAATCGCGTGATTCTCATAGGAATCGGGCAGCTTGAGCTCCGTCTTGTCACCGCCCGTAACGGGAACCGAATAGTACTTGTCGCCACTCTGCAGGTAGACGGAATCCTTGTTGGTACCGATAGTCTCGACTCCATCCTCCGTAAAGCTGGCAATCTTCTTCGCGTCGGAGCCGTCCTTCTTCATCGTCGTCACGTAAAACTCCCTTGCGGACTCCGAGCTGTTTCCCTCGCTGTACGACGCCGTAACGACCACGCGATCCCCTACGACGGTGATGCTGTTGACATGGCCGCTCTCTGCCTCGAAGATCTTCGTCTTACCGGAGCCATCCAGATTCATGGCATACACGGAGCCGGATCCACTCTGATCCTCGCCATTGTCATCGGCATAGAAGATCGCGTTCTTGGAGATGGTCACCTCGTGGGAAAAGCTGCCGTTCAACGAGAAGTTCGCCTCCTCCTTCTCGTCGGAGCCGTCGGTCTTCATAGTGATGACGTGCATGGCGTCGACGTCATTCTTGTAGCTGGTATAGGCAAGGTAGACCCTCCCGTCAACCACACTCAGGAAAGGGAAATAATTTACCCCGTCAGAGTCGGTCCTACGGTTAAGGGTGTAGATCTCCTTGGAGTCGGACCCGTCGTCCTTCACACTCTTGACCTCATACTTCTCGGAATCCGTGTCGAAGGACACGTACAGGAGGCGACCATCGACGTAGTTGAGCATTCCCACACGGGTGTCGTCGGGAGCCGTGCAGAGCTTCTGGATGTTCTCCTTGTCATTGACCTTCGCGCACTCGAGGCCATCGCGATCGAAGAAGTAGTCCTTGCCACCGGCAGACACCGCCTGACCATAGCCAATCGAGATGTTCGTGACGGAGTTGCCCATGCCATCGGCGCCTGCCGCAGCGGCACCACCCATGAGGTGGCTCAGCGCAAACACGACGACGCCCACGAGCACCACGACGCCGGCAACTGCGGCAAGAAGGGCGCCACGGCCCTTGGTGCGGACGTTTTTCGTGGTCGTTGTGGTCGTCTGGGTGACGGTCTCGCCAGGTGCGACGTCCCTCTCGCCAACCTGCGCCCCGCAACTCGGACAGAACTTGGCGTCGTCGTCAAGTTTCGTTCCGCACTTGGGACAGAACATGGCCCCTCCTTCCACCACGTAAACGTGGCGTTATATTCGTTTTTCTGCAACGTGCAGAAGTATAGGACCGCTTGGAGGCGCCTCCCCCTCCCAGACGCCTTTCAATTTGGGGAAATGTGGCACCCCTTACAATTGCGGTCTTTCCCCGCGCCCTGCAAACGCATAAGCCTGCCCTCGGACGCAGGCTTGCGCCATGCGGTAGAATGGTCACCCTGTCGGAGGGATGGCAGAGCGGTTGAATGCGGCGGTCTTGAAAACCGTTGGGCGTTTACGCGTCCCGAGAGTTCGAATCTCTCTCCCTCCGCCATTTGACGCCTTGGCGCCCTCGTCTCGCTTAACGCACGGATGGGGGCGCCTTCTTCTTGGGTATGATTCCCCTTAGCAAGACGGGTCGCATGGCGGCCCCTGTCGAAAGGATCACCATGCCCATCGCAATTGTCGTTGTCGTCCTAGTGCTGCTTGCCGTCGGCGGCATCGGCATCTACAACGGCATCGTCACCAAGCGCAACCGCTGCGACAACGCCTGGCAGACGATCGAGACCCAGCTCCAGCGCCGTAACGACCTCATTCCCAACCTGGTCGAGACCGTCAAGGGCTATGCCTCCCACGAGAGCGAGACCCTCGCGGCCGTGACCGCCGCCCGCGCCGCCTCCACCAGCGCCACCACCCCGGGTGAGGTCGCCGCCGCCGAGAACCAGGTCATGGGCGCCCTGCGCCAGCTGCTCGTCGTCGCCGAGGCCTACCCCGACCTCAAGGCCAACGCCAACTTCCAGCAGCTGCAGTCCGACCTCACCGACACCGAGAACAAGATCAGCTACGCTCGCCAGAGCTACAACGACTGCGTCCTCACCTACAACAACGCCATCCAGACCTTCCCGGGCAACCTGGTCGCCGGCTTCGGCCACTTCGACCCCAAGCAGGGCTTTATCGTCGAGAACGAGGCCGCGCGCAAGGCTCCCAAGGTCCAGTTCTAGCAACACCCTCCCGAATCCGCGGGACATACGCGTCAACGTCAAAGGTCCCCGCCATGCCTGGCGGGGACCTTCCCTTTGCGAGTCGTGACAAGTCCATGCCGAGGCTCACGCTAGAACGTTATCTCCTCGTACGCGATTCCGTTCTTGCGCTCCATCCACTCGAAGAATTCCTCGGGGTCGAAGACGGGAATTGCCGAGCGCTCGAAGCCCCTGGCGTCTCGCGTGACTATCGCACTCGCCCCATTGTTGACCGCCGCCTGATGAAGCGCCGAATCCTCGAAGTCCTCCCATCCGGAATCGAGCGCTAAGTCGACCTCGCGTTGCGTGATGGGCAACACACCAACCGACTTTCTAAGACAGCAAATCATGTCACGCACCTGAGTCGAAAGGGTCTTTCTGCCACCACTCGTCATGATGTAGAACAGGTCGGTCACCTGACCTGCGCTCATCCAAAGCCCATAGTCGCCCATTTCCGAGAAGACGAGCAGTTTTCGCGCAAGCGCGAAGCCGTCGCGCTCCTTCAGGTAGTCAATCAGGACGTTGCTGTCGACGACGACGTCCACCCTACTCACCATCCCCGGACAGGACGGAACCGACAAGGCCGTTCGACGCAAGTCGACGCATGCGCGCCTCCCTGATGCTCATGTTCAGATACTCATCCTCGACATGGAGCCGCGGAATCGAGTCGACCCTCGCCACCGCCTCACGTAGACGCCGCGCTCGGTCGGCACAATCCTGTTCCGCAGGCGCATCGAAGGGCGTCCGACCATACTCGATCAGATAGTCGAACAGCTCGTTGATCACGCGGGACGCGGTGGTCCCCAAGGCGTCGAGCACCTCGACGCCAGCCTCCTTCTTGCCGACGGGCATGCGCGCCGTGACCATTGCATCCATGATGCCTCCTTGTGGTTGTACGTTGTACGAATCATACCCACATGACGTCGTACGTATCCCAAAGGAGCCGCAAGATAAAAAAACAACCCCTGCCGAGAAGTGCTCGGCAGGGGTTCGACAAAACGTCGTTCGGCATGCGCGCGTCGTCCGACGCGTGGCTAGCAAGGCGTGGGCTACTGCAACTTCTGGCCGCAGGACATGCAGAAGGCGTCGCCCTCGGCAACGGGGGCACCGCAGTTGGGGCACGTGGCACCGGCGGGGGTGGCGGTAGGCGCGGACGTGGCGGCGGCAGCCTTGATCTGCTCGACGGAGGTGCCGCAGCCCGAACAGAAGGCATCGTTCACACTGACCCAGGTGCCGCAGTTGGGGCACTTGATCTGCTGTGCGGCGTAGTTGGCAGCGGCCTGCTCGGCCTCGAGGGCCTCGATGGTCGCCTGCATCTGGGCGCGGTCGGCGTCAATCTTGGCGATGCCGTCGTACAGGGCCTCGCGGCCGGCACGAAGCTCGGGATTGTCCTTCGTGGCGTCGTACAGGCTGGCGCCAAGCTGGGCAGCCATGTCCTTGCGCTGCTTCAGCAGCTCGCCCATCTGCAGCTTGATCTGGGCGGCCTTGCCGGAGCGGCCGACCGCGTTAACGCCGCGGTTGAGCGACGCGGAGACATCATCGAGAAAACCCATTCGTGCCACCTTCCCTTGCATGGTGGCCACGCGGGGCGCGACCACGCACTTCTCTGCACACGTGAAGTCTAGCGCATCAACGTCGTGAACGATGGCACAGCACCTGCCGAGAAGGGCGTCCGGGCCGCAACCGCGACGTGGGGCTTTCGCGTGACTTACCCAGGCTTTGCGCGTCGGTGCGACACTTTGGGGCGGGCGCGTGTAAAATGCGATGAGGTGTGGGACGGCTTTGCCCACACGACCTGCAGCCAAGGAGAAAGGGTCTCGATGAAGCCTCGACCTCACAGTCGATGACCCTTCGCAGCGTGCTCCAGTCCGAGTCCGCCGCGAGGGGTGTGACCGGATGCGTCCGCAAGGCGCGCCAGCACGCGTGGCCAAAGGCCATGCGTGAAGTACCAAAGGAGCATGCATGATCTACCTGTCCCAGCTGCTGGGCAACCCCGTAATCGATTCCGACGGCGAGAGGATCGGCGTCGTCAACGACCTGGGCATCGCCACGGGTGAGGTCTTCCCCCGCGTGACGTCCCTGGCCTTCCAGGGCCCGGGCAAGACTCCCTTCATGATCTCGTGGCGCAAGTACGTCGACTCGTTCGGCGACGGAGAGGTCCACCTGAAGGTCCCCTCGACCGACATCCGCTTCTCCTACCTCCAGCCAGAGGAGGTCCTTATCGCCCGCGACCTGCTCAACAAGCAGATCGTCGACACCCGCGGCATGAAGGTCGTCCGAGTCAACGACCTCAAGCTCTCCGACACCAGCTCGAGCCAGCTGCGCCTCCTGGGTGCCGAGGTCGGCGTGCGTGGCATCCTGCGCTCGCTGTCGCCAGCGATCGAGACGCTGGCGCAGCGCGTGGCCCACACCTTCGGACGCGACGTCCCCGAGCGCGTCATCGCGTGGAACTACATGGACCTGCTGGACCGCGACCTGTCCAACGTCAAGCTGTCCGTCACGCACAAGACGCTCGACGAGCTACACCCCGCCGACATCGCCGACATCATCGAGCAGCTGGACCCGCGCCTGCGTGGCCAGGTGTTCGCGCAGCTCGACGACGAGCAGGCGGCCGAGGCCATGGCCGAGCTCGACGACGACCAGGCCGCCGAGATCATGGGCGACATGACCGAGCTCGACGCCTCCAAGATGCTGGCCGAGATGGACCCCGACGACGCCGCCGAGCTCGTCTCTGAGCTCGACTACGAGAAGGCCGAGAAGCTCCTGCGCCTGATGGGCGTCAAGGAGGAGCGCGCCATCCGACAGCTGCTCGGCTACAAGGACGACACCGCGGGCCGCATCATGACGTCGGAGTTCGTCAGCCTGAGCGAGGACGCGACCGTCGCCGACGCCATCGAGCGCCTGCGCAACCTGGACGAGGACTTCGAGACCGTCCACTACGTCTACCTCTGCGACGAGGAGCGCCACCTCAAGGGTGTCCTGTCGCTTCTCGCCATCGTGACCGCACGACCCGACGACAGGCTCGGCGACCTGGTTGAGGTGGCCGACCTGATCACCGCCTCCCCCGATGACGACCAGGAGGACGTGGCCGAGGACATCTCCAAGTACAACCTCATGGCCATGCCCGTCGTCGACGAGAAGGGCCACATGCTGGGCATCGTCACCGTCGATGACGCGCTCGACGTCCTGGAGGAGGAGCACGAGGAGGACCTGCAGATCGCGGGCGGCTCGCACACGTCCAAGTCCGACGAGGCGTCCGACCACCTGTTGGGCAGGGTCTTCTCCAACGAGATGTGGTTCTTCTTCTGGGTCGCGGGCATGCTCGCCCTGGCACTTCTCGCCCCGGCGCTTGGTCGCCCGGCCATGTGGGGGCTCGTGGCCGCCGTGGGCCTGCCCGTCGCGCTTCGCGCGGCCGACACCATGGTCCGCTATGCCACGAACTTCTTCCTCGAGTACGACGAGGATGACGAGGACGCCCCCTCCGTGCTGGGCTTTGGCTTCAAGGGCGTCGCGGTGTCGGTGGCCTACTCCGCCGTCATGCTGCTGGTGGCCCTGGCCGTCTCCAACATCTTCGCGGTTCCCGCCATCACTGCCGGCTCGCACGCCCTGTACGACGTCCTGGCCGCCGGCACTGCCGGCCTGAAGATCGCCGCCGCCACGGTCGTGCTCGGCTTTGCCAGCGCCCCCGCCTATCTGCTGACGCTGCGCCGTCGCGATGACGCGGGCCTCGACACGAGCGGCCTGTCGCTGCGCGTGACCTCGCTCGCAATCGCATGCGTGCTGTTCGTGGCGCTGGCATGCGTGGCCGCAGCCATTGGGGTGGCGTAGGATGCCGCGATCTGACAAGGCGCCCAAGCGCCAGCGAACCCACCTGGACGCGCGACGCGTGCTCGCCGCCATGGGCCCGGGCATGGTTGCCGCCCTGGCGGGCGCCGACGCGGGCGGCGTTGCCACCTACTCAAACGCCGGCGCCCTGTTTGGCTTCGGCCAGCTGTGGACCGTTCCCGTCATGTGCCTGCTGCTCATCGTCGCGCAGGAGACCGCGGCCCGCATGGGCTGCGTCACCGGCAAGGGCTTCGCCTCGCTGATTCGCGAGCAGTACGGCGTGCGCATGAGCGCCCTGGCGATGCTGGCCCTGCTGGTGTCCAACACCACAGTCACCCTTTCCGAGTTCGCGGGCATCGCGTCGGGCATGGCGCTGTTCGGCATCCCGGTCTACGCCTCCGTGCCCGTCTCGGCACTCATCATCTGGATGCTCACCATGAGTGGGTCGTACCGCCGTATCGAGAAGATCCTGCTGGCCATCAGCTGCGTCTTCGTCACCTATGTCGTCGCCGGCGTCATGGTCGGGCCCGACTGGGGCGACGCCCTGTCGGCCACGCTTGTGCCGCGCTTTAGCAGCGACCCGCAGTACTTCTCGCTGTTGGTGGCCAACGTGGGCACGACCATCGCGCCCTGGATGATCTTCCTCGCTCAGTCCAACGTCGTCGACAAGAACGCCCGTGAGGACGACATTCCCTACCAGCGCATCGACACCGTGACCGGGGCCGTGGTCGCGAGTGCCATCTCGTGGTTCATCATCCTGACCACCGGCGCCGTGCTCAACCCCGCAGGCGTTCGCGTCGACGGCGCCGAGCAGGCCGCGGCCGCCCTGGCCCCGCTTGCCGGCCCCTATGCAAAGGTCCTGTTTGGCGCGGGCTTGGTTGGCGCGTCCTTCCTGGCTGCCTGCGTTCTGCCCGGCATCACCTCGAGCGCCATCTGCGAGGCGTTCGGATGGGAGCGCGGTGCCGACCGCTCCTGGTCCGAGGCGCCTGTCTACCGCAGCATCATCACCGTCATCCTGGGCTTCTCGGCCGTGGTCGTACTGCTCCCGGACGCGGACCTCTTTGGAATCATGATGGTCGCGCAGGTCGTCAACGGCCTGTTGCTGCCCGTGTTGCTGGTCTTCATGGTCAAGATCGCGGCAGACCGCCACGTCATGGGCAGCCATGCCAACTCACGCCTGTGGAACGTCCTCACCTGGCTGACCGTGGCAATCGTCATCGTCCTCACCGTGGTGATGTTCGCCCTGCAGGCGATGGGTTACTAGCCCGACCGCCGACACCAACCCCCGCCGAAGCTAACCCTCGCCAACCTCGGTGGGCCACACCGCGCCCTTCGGCATGGTGGCATCCCCCGAACACGCCTCGTCGGGAATCGAGTCGTCGGAGGCCATGAGCTCCGAGATGGTCACGAACTCGTAGCCCTGCTCGTGAAGCTGGTCGATGATCTTGGGCAGTGCCTCGAGGTCCTGGTCGCGGTTGCCACCGCCGTCGTGCATCAGGATCACGTAGCCGGGCTGGATGCCGCTGACGCAGTTCTGGACAATGGCGTCGACGCCGGGCAGCGCCCAGTCGCGAGAGTCCATGTTCCACAGCACCGAGGTGCTGACCGTGCCCTTCGTGGCAAGCCAGACCTTGGAGTCAATCGCGCCGTAGGGCGGACGAATGACGGTGGTCTTCTGTCCCGAGTTCTTCTCGATGGAGTCGAACGCGCTCGTGATCTCGGACGCGATCTTCTTGTCGGAGTCGGCCGTCAGCTGGTCGTGCGAGTAGGTGTGGCTGCACAGCTGGTGTCCTGCCTCGACTACCTTCTTCTCCAGTTCGGGATACTCGTCCGCACACTGGCCCAGGTTGAAGAACGTTGCCTTGGCGCCATGCTCCTTCAAGATCTTGAGGTAACGCTCGGTGTATTCGCTCGGGCCGTCGTCAAACGTGAGCGCCACGAGCTTCTTGCCACCCGCGGGGGTGGGGTTCTTGATCGTCAGGACGCAATCCTGGACCTTGGTGATGGTCTTGCCGTCCACCACCTCGCCCGACACCTTGCCTGTGCGGACCTCCTTCTTGCCGACCTTTCCCCACTGGGAGACATAGGTGACCGAGCCGGCGACCCCATCGAACACGAGTCGGGGCTGCACCTCGACAGTCTTGGTCGTGTACTCCTCGCAGACGTCCTCGCCGTCACCGAACACGATTTTCTCGCCACCGCCGATGGCATGCGAGCCCGCTTCCGAGAAGGACAGCTTCTCGCCGTTGACCTCGACCGACCAGGCGTTGCCCTTGCCCTTCTGGAGCACCTCGCCCGAGACGCTCACGAGGTTGCCCGCCTGGGTCTCGACACCCTCCTTCTGGCGAATCTGCTCGAGGGTCGTGCCCGCGTTGTAGGTCCGGCGCGAGCCGTTGACGAAGATCTCGACGGGACGGTGAGCCCACGCCAGCACCAGCAGCAGCACGGCGACAAGGGCGATGGCACCGGCGATGAGGCGGCCACGGCGGCCCAACGGCTTGCGCGGCCTGTTGCGACGCTGCTCTCGCCTCTCGAGCATACCTTGCTCGGCAACGAAGCCCTGGTCGCGAGGCACACGTTCGAAACGGCTGGTGCTGCCTGCGGGAAGCTTGCGGTCCTGGGCGGCGCGGGCCGATTGGGGCGTGATGACGGTCTCGCAGCGGATGGAGACGTCCTGACCGCCTGTCTGGTCCGAGGCCCGCTCTGGCTCGGCATGGTCGGCCCGGGCGGCTCGCTCGGCCTGGCTCGCCTGCTCGGCATGCACACGGTGCGCGGCCTGGTTTGCCGCATGCTGCCTGCGCCTGGCACTCAAGTGAGCTGTCTCGTCGGTCTCGATGCGGTGATGGGGACGCGATGCCCCCTCGTGCTTTGCCATGACCCTCCCGTCGTCGGTTGCGGCGGGTGCCGTCCGACCTACTTGCTGTTCTTCTCGAACTCCTCGACGAAGGCCCCGAACATGCCCTTCGTCTTGCCCAGCTGCCTGGCCACGGCGCGCGACGCCTTCTTGGCGGCGACGCCCGCGGCCTCGGCGCCGGACTTCTTGCCCCTGGCGGCCTTCGAGGACTTCGTCCCCTTGGCGCCTGCGGCTTTCTTTGAGCCCGTCTTCTTGGTTGACTTCCTCTTGGGCGCGTCCGATTTTGCGGTGTCCTTCTCGGCAGCGCCCGCCTCCGCATTATTGCCCTTTCCGGCGGCGTCCGAACCGGGCTTCGGGACATATGTGCCCTTGGTAGAGACGTCCTCGTCGGCGCTTGGGCGAGTCGCCCTCCACCACGACATCGAGGGCCTCAACCCGCGCGGGCTCGGCCTCGTCCTGCATTGCCTCGTTGACGGCGCGCTTGGCCTTGCCGATGACGCGACCCAGGCCATACGAGCCCTTGTCGACCGCCTCGCCCACCGCCTTGGACGCCTTGGAGCCAACCTCGCTCGCGCGGATCTTGGCCTTTGCCGTGGCCTCGCCCGCCTTGGCGGCAAAGCCGCCGGACAGGGCCGCGCTCGCCGCCTCGTCGTCCACGACCATGCGGCCATTCGCGTAGCCGATGACCATGTCCGCATCGATGACGGCGGCGCCAACGACGGCGTTGGCCATGCTCCCCTCCGACACGCTCACGCTGGCGAGTCGGCCCGTCTTTGGCGAGAAGGTCAGGTCGTCGACGAATCCGAGCGGCTTGCCCGACCTCGTGGCGACGTCCATCCCGCCCCAGATGATGCACTCGTCCAGGGGCAGGCCAAGCCTCTTGCAGGCACGCGCGTCAAAGCTGTCGTCGCCGCGCGTGCACACCAGGCCACCATCGACCACGCCCATCGAGTCGAGCGCCAGAAACACGTCGTCGCGCTTGACCATGCCGGCGATGTCGGGCCGCTTGACCATGAGGCCGACAACTCTCTTGCCGTCGGGCGAGAAAACCAGGTTGTGGACCTTGCCCACACGTTTGGTCGACTCGTCCACACCCTTCTTCTGCTCACGCCGCGACGCGGGCTTGGTCTTGTAGACGCGAACGCCCACGAGCTGCTTCATGGAAAGCATCCGAACACCCCTCGAGTCGGTTTCCAACACCTGTCGTCACCTATCAAATGGGGCGCCCCTGCCGAGGCGCCCCACCGTATGCCCCGTCATGCGGGGCCGCATTGCCTTTACGGGCGAGAAGTGCGTGCTACTCGGCGTCCTCGCCAGCCTCAGGGGCCTCGACGGGCTCGACGTGCACGTCCTCGGCGACCACGGCATCGGACGCGGAGGCGTCGACGGCGGCGCTCACCTGAGCGGTGGCGGCGTCGATGGCATCCTGAACCTGGGCAGAGGCGCTGGTGACGGCCTCGGACAGCGAGGAGCGGACCTGGTCCATGCGCTCGCGGGCGGCGTCGACCTTGGCGCGCAGCTCGTCGGTGGTGGCGTCGACCTGAGGACGGATGTCGGAGAAGCGATCGGAGACGGCACGGGCGCCGTTCTCATAGGTATCGACCGCGGCGTCCCATGCGTCGTTGGCGGCGTCGGCCGCCATGGCACGGCTCTCGGCACCGGAGCGAGGGGCGAACATCATGCCCGCAACCGCGCCGATCGCGGCGCCGACGACGCTACCAAGAACGAAACCGAAACCGGTGTTGTGCTTGCTCATGGGAGTCCCTTCCCCTCGTAATGCGGCGCCAGGCCACAATCGCTCTATCTAGAACAGCCTGTGCGGATTATACCCATCATCGGCAGGCTTACCCGCATCCGTAACATCGTCCGAACCATCGGCGTCGTCGACGGGAGTGTCCGCTGCGGGGTACGGGTCGTACGGATCGTAGGCATCACGCTGCGCCACGACGGTGGCGTCGGGATCGTCTGCCGCAGGGGTCTCGGGGACAGACTCTTCGGCAACGGGCTCGGGGTCGTACTCGGGCACGGGGTCGGAGTCAACGTCCCCGAGCGTCGGCTCGGCCGCGGGCGCGACCTCATCGACTGCATCCTCGGGCTCGGGGTCCTTCTCGGTAGGCTCTTCCGTGGGCTCGACGGGGTCGTCTTCGGACACGGGAGCGTACTCGGGCTCGGGGTCGACAATGGGAGCGGGCTCGAAGTCAGACTCGGGCTCGACGATGGGCCCGGGCTCTTCGACGGGCTCCTCAACAGGCTCGGGCGCGGCGTCAGCGACCGTCTCGACAGCGGGAGCCGGCTCGGGTACGGGCAGGCCACTGACCATGGCGACAATGCCCTCGACGATGGCGTCGACGCCGGGCTCGGGCTCGCCACCGCCGGTGTAGGCCCACTGCAAGATCCAGACGGCACTGGACAGGGCCGCGACGACCAGGACGTCGTCGGGACAATCCAGGCGGATGTCGAAGGTGCGCTCGTCGCAGTCGTGGGCGTGGGTGGTCTGACCGCAGGAGACCGAGCCTGCCAGGCCCGTGCGTGCGATGAGCTCGACGGTCACGTGCTCGAGCAGGTGTGCGATCTCGGTCGACGGCATGGCATCCTTGAAGGTGGAGCCGGCGTCGCCAAGGCACACGTGGTCGCAGATCTCGGGCATGAGGTTGTAGACGAGCGTGGTTCCGATCAGGTCCTGATCGGTGGTGAGGGGCGCACCCTCGGCAACGCGGACACGCGCCGTGAGATAGCGCGGCCCCACGCACACCTTGCGGATGTCGATCATCTGCGACATGTGACTTGGGCCTCCTGTTGGAGAGTGATTACAGGAATCGGTACGAGACCGTCCTGACGCCCCACTCGTCCGTGGAGGATGCACCGAGGGCACGCCAGACGCCTCCCGCAAGGTCGAGGTCTCGACCGAGCGGCGCGAAACCGCCGGTGTCGGTGACCTTGGCGGTGACGGTGGTGCCATTGTAGTAAATCTCGACGGTCTTACCCAACAGGTCGGCGCGCTCGGCGGGGACCGCGACCGTCATGGAGTTTTCCGTGAGCTTGACGCCCGACGCGGTGGCGTCGTAGCCGTCGTTGCAGGCGAGGGTGTAAGCGGAGGCGGAGCCACTACGCCAACCCTGGTCCTGACGGACGACGACGGTGCCGTTCTCGATGCTGACGCCCGCCTTCTGGGAGGTCTCGGTGGGACCAAGCTTATGAACGGAGTAGGTGGGGTGGGAGTGCTTGTCCTTGAGGGACTGCACGTCCGAGGAGGAGCTGTCGGAGTAGGAGACCGCGACGAAGTTAGAGGGGCTCGCGGCCGAGCTGGTGCGATTGACGCCAATCGAGGCGCCGGAGGAGGCCGGGTCGGCGAGGGCCACCTGTGCGGGGGCCACAACGGCCACCGCGACCAGCGCGGCTGCCAGAATACCCATGACGCTGTTGGGGCGAGTGCTCAAGCTGCGTCCTTCATCCGTTCGCCCGCGGCATAGAAGATCGTCGCGGGCGATTCCGCGAGGCCCAACGCTTGGTTTGTTTGGTGTGTGACTGCGCCTATTGCCTCGACGACTGACCCCGTGTCAGCCGCTTTTTAATGGTTCAACGTGCAAAAGTATATCAGCGGGCTCGTGTCGACCTTGTGGAGGAGAGCTTGCCGACAAAACACCCAAAGCTGTGAGCTGCGCATTCGTTCGAGCGGGGTTCCGTTCGCGGAGCGAGCATGACCAACCGCCGAGCAAGAAATGGGCGGTCCGAAGGCCGCCTCGGACGGTTGGTTGACTGTTCGGCCGACTACTCGGCCCCGTGGTCCTTCTCGGCAGCCTCGGGCTCGGGCTCGGGGGCGGTCACGCGAAGCATGGCGATGCGGCGGCCGCGCATGGACTGCACGCGGAAGGTGTAGCCATCGACCACGAGCTGCTCGCCGGGCTCGGGCAGCGAGTCGGCGATGTCCAGCACGAAGCCGGCGATGGTCTCGTACTCGTCGGAGTCGGGCACGGGCCAGCCCAGGTCCGCGGCGTCATCAATCGAGAAGCGCCCGTCCACCAGCCACTCGCGGCCGCTGAGCTTGGTCAGGTACTTGTTGTCGGGATCGAACTCGTCCTCGATCTCGCCCACGATCTCCTCGACGATGTCCTCGATCGTGATGACGCCAGCGGTTCCGCCGTACTCGTCGACGACGATGACCATCTGGTCGTGGCTGCTCTGCATCTCGGAGAGCAGCGGGATGATGTCCTTGGTGTCGGGCACGAAGTCCGGGGTGCGCACGTGGTTTGCCAGGGTCTCGGAGGCATCGGTTCCGTCCATGATCAGGCCGATGAGGTCCTTGATGTGCGCCACGCCGACGATGCGGTCGACGTCCTCGTGGTAGACGGGGATTCGCGAGAAGCCCGTGCTGCGCATGACGTCGAGCGCCTCGCGCACGGTCGTGTCGTCCTCGAGGGCGGTCATGTCCACGCGCGGGACCATGACCTCGCGGGCAATGGTGTCGCCCAAGTCGATGACCTCGTGGATCATGGACTTCTCCTCGTCGGAGAGCTCCTCCGAGTCGGTGACCATGTACTTGATCTCCTCCTCGGAGACGTCCGAGTGGTCGGCGTCGCCCACGCCCAGCGCGCTCGACAGCGCGTCGGCCGACTTCGACGTCAGCCACACGAGAGGCTTGGCCACGTGCATGAAGCCGCGCAGCGGGCCCGCCACCGACTTCGCGACCTTCTCGGCATTGGCGAGGGCAAGGCGCTTGGGCACGAGCTCGCCGACGACGATCGAGAAGTACGAGACCACGAGGGTGATGAGGACCGGTGCCAGCACGGCGCTGATGGCCGAGGGGCAACCCACCGAGACGAGCAGCGAGTTGAGGGGGTCGGACAGGCTGGTTGCCGCGAACGCCGAGGACGCGAAGCCCACGAGCGTGATGGCGACCTGGATGGTCGCCAGGAAGTCGCCCGAATCGGACGCGAGGTCCAGGGCGAGCTTGGCCTTACGGTCGCCGGCGTCGGCCTCGGGCTCGAGCGCGGCGCGCTTGGCAGATACGAGGGCCATCTCGGATGCCGAGAAGTACCCGTTTGCCAAGGTCAGGAGAAAGGTGACTACGACTGAGATGGCTATGTCCATGCGCGGGGGCGCGACCTCCTTGTTGGAATTTCGTTGGCGGCTATTCTACCGGTAATTTCCCACGTAAACGCACGCCCTTACACGGCCGTGCCCTTTGGGGCACGACGCCGACCAAAAAAGCATCGCCCGCACGGCGCGAGACGGGCCGGCTGGCGCGTCCGGGGCCATGCGGTGCGATGCGGGCGAAACCGAGAAGGGCCATCGAGCCGACGGCCCTTCTTCGCAGGGGCGAGCGACGGGGCTACTCGGCCGAGGCCATCTTGCGGACGGCCTCGCGAATCTCATCGAGGCGCTCCTGCGAGGGAACCCACTGGCTGGTCACGACGTCGAGCGGCAGCTCGAAGCCAGCCTCCTCCATCTGCTGGGCCACGGCCTTGGGGCCGGCGGGCGCCCAACCATAGCTGCCAAAGGGAATGCCCGTGCGACCGGCGTTCTTGGGGGACAGGCCGCGCATGTAGCAGAGAAGGGCGGCGACCTGCGGCATGGGCTGGCTGTTGAGGGTTGGCGAGCCGACGGCGACGTAGCGCGCGTCGAGGAAGTCGTCCATCACGTCGGAGACATGGTTGTCCTTGAGGTCCATCAGACGCGCGGGAATGCCGGCGGCGAGGAAGCCGTCGCAGATGGAACGTGCCATCTTGGCGGTGGAGCCCCACATGCTGTCGTAGACGACGATCGCCTTGTCCTGCAGCGCGCCCGAGGTGAAGGTCTTCTCGTATGCGTCGAGAATGTCGGCGACGTGCGAGCGCCACACCACGCCATGGGCGGGGGCGATCATGTCGACGGCATCGGGGCCCAGGCCACGGACGGCCTTGAGCGCGGCGGCCGCCTTGAGGCGGTAGGGCTGGACGATGTTGGCATAGTACTTGCGAGCCTGACGCATGACCTCGGCGAGGTCGTTCTCGTCGTCGAAGCGCGCGGAGCTGGCAAAGTGCTGGCCGAAGGCATCGTTGGAGAACAAGATCTTGTCCTCGGCGTCGTAGGTGACCATGTTGTCGGGCCAGTGCACGAACGGGGTCTGCACGAAGGCGAGGGTCCTCTTGCCGATGCAGAGGGTATCGCCCGTCTTGACGCCGTGGTAGCCAAGGTCGCCGTAGTGCGCGGTCAGGCCCTTCACGCCAGCGGGCGCGGAGCAATAGATCTGCAGGTCAGGATTGAGGCCGGCGATGGTCGGAATGTTTCCGGAGTGGTCGGGCTCCACATGGTTGGCGATGAGGACGTCGATCTTGGACGGGTCCACGACCGACGAGACGCGCTGCAGGAGCTCGTCGGCGAAGGTGGACTTGGCGGTGTCGATCAGGGTGACCTTCTCGTCCATGATCAGGTACGCGTTGTAGGTGATTCCCGCCTCGGTGGTGTAGCCGTGGAACTCGCGGGCGTTCCAGTCGAGGGCGCCGACCCAATAGACGTCGGGCTTGAGCTGTACTGCGCTGAGCATTTCTTCCTCCCTGTTTGCGCGACCGTCCGCCGGTTGGGAGCGCCGGCACGCGGGACGTGCCAGGCGAACGGCCTCCCGGCCGTGGGAAGCGGTCGTTCTTCCCGATATATGTTACCAACCTGATGCCAGTTAATCGGCAGGATTTCGCGCCGGGCTCGCACCCATACGCAAGGGGTCCCGCCACACCCTTGATGCGACGGGACCCAAACAAAAACGGTCAGGTGCCGAGAAGTGCGCCAGGCCCGTTACCTGCCGGCGGCACGGCGGGCGGCGTACTCGGCCGCAAGCTTCTCCTGGACGTCGTGCGGGACCTGCTCGTAGCCGCAGACCTCGAGCGTGAACTCGCCAGTACCACGCGACAGCGAGCGCAGGCGGGTGGCGTAGTCGGTGACCTCGGCCAGGGGCACGGTGGCCGTGACCAGCGTCTGGCCCTTGTCGGTGGCGTTCATGCCCTCGACGCGGCCGCGCGACGCGGAGACGTCGCCCATGACGGAGCCGGCGTAGCTGTCCGGGACGGTGACCTCGATCTTGGCCATCGGCTCGAGCAGGACGGGCTCGGCCTGCTCGCAGGCCTTCTGGAAGGCGATGCGCGCAGCGGTCTTGAAGGCCATCTCGTTGGAGTCGACCGGGTGGTAGGAGCCCTCGTACACGGCGACGCGCACGTCGATCATGGGGTAGCCGGCCAGAACGCCGTCGCGCATGGTCTCCTGAACGCCCTTGTCGATGGCGGGGATGAAGCCGCGCGGGATGTGGCCGCCCACGACCTCGTCGAGGAACTCGTAGCCGGCGCCGGGGTTGGGCTCGAGGCGCAGCCAGCAGTCGCCGTACTGGCCGGCACCGCCGGTCTGCTTCTTGTGGCGACCCTGGGCGCTTGCCGTGCGGCGGATCGTCTCACGATACGGGATGCGCAGCGGGACCGTGTGCGCGGTGATGCCGGCGCGATCCTCGAGCCTGTCGAGAAGGACGCTGACCTGCGCCTCGCCGATGGCGGAGACGATCGTCTGGCCGGTCTCCTCGTCGTGGTCGACGCTCATCGTCGGGTCGGCCGCGCAGCTCTTCTCGAGGAAGGTGAACAGCTTGTCCTCGGTGCCGCGCTTGTCGGGCTCGAGGGCGATGCGATACAGGGAGTTGGGGAAGCGGAACGCCGCGGCCTCGACCTTGCCCGTGACCGAGATCGTGTCGCCGGTCATGGCCTCGAGCTTGGGCACCACGACGATGTCGCCGGCGCACGCGCTCTTGACGTCGGTCGTCTCGCGGCCGCACATGCGGTACAGGTGCGTCAGGCGCTCGGCCTTGCGGGTGCGCGCGTTGTTGAGCGTGATGCCCGGCTCCAGCGTGCCCGCAAGCACCTTGAGGAAGGACAGGCGACCCATCTGCGGGTCGTTGAGGGACTTGAACACGAATGCCACGGGGCGGTCGTCGCCGGCGTCGATGTTGAGCTGCTCGCCGTTGACCAGCGGCACGGGACCAAAGTCGGACGCCGCCGGGAAGAACTCGGCGACGCTGTTCATGAAGGAGACGACGCCCTCCTCGCGCACACAAGAGCCCGCGAACACGGGGACGAACACGCGCTCGGTGATCGCCTTGTGGAGAAGACCCTCGAGCTCATCCTGGCTCAGCTGGCCACCGTCGAGATACTTGAGCATCAGCTCGTCGTCGGCCTCGACCACAAGCTCGCACAGGGCGTCGTGCGCGGACTGCGCCGCATCGGCGTACTCGGCGGGAATGTCCTGCTCGACGGGCTTGCCATCCTCCATGTGACGCGCGCGCATGTGGACGACGTCGATGATGCCCCGGAAGTCGTCGCCGACGCCCCAGGGAAGGGTCACGACGCCCAGGCGGTTACCGAAGTGCTCGCGCAGGTCGGCGAGGGTAACGTCGAAGTCGGCGTCGGACTTGTCCAGGCGGTTGACGAAGATCGCGCGTGCCAGCGAGAGGTCCTCCGCCGCGAACCACAGGCGCGTGGTCGTGGGCTGCGCGCCCTCGGCACCGACCACGAACAGGGCCGTCTCGCAGGCGGCCATCGCGGCGTAGGCGTCGCCGACAAAATCAGGGTAGCAGGGGGCGTCGAGCACGTTGATGCGGGTGTCCTCCCAGTCGATGGGAGCAATCGCCGTGGAGATCGAGAAGGAGCGCTTGGTCTCCTGCTCGTCGTAGTCCAGCGTGGGCTTGGTGCCCGCGTGGCCTCCCAGACGCGTCGTGCGGCCGGTGATGTGAAGCATGGCCTCCGCGAGCATGGTCTTGCCCACGCCGCCTTGGCCTACCAGAACCACGTTCCTGACCTTCTCACCCATGGGTACCCCTTTCGTCGAGGCATGTCGTTGGGTGGCAGATACCCGTAACCGCCGACGAAAAGGCCCCGCCCACCCCGCGATGGGGCGAACGGGGCGTGACGTGCGACGGACGGTAGGACAAACCCCTGCCGAGAAGCGCGTCGGGTCGCGAGGCCCTATTGCTTGTGGCACGCGTGGCGAGTAAGGCGAACCTCGACCCGGCGGCCAAGCGCATTGGCGACCGCCTCGAGCGTGAGGGCGGTCACGTTTCCGTTGTCCTGCTCCAGACGACTCAGGCTCGACTGGTTGATGCCGCAGATCTTGGCGACCTCCGCCTGCGTCATGCCAGACTCCACCCTCGCCTCGGACACTGCCTTGCCAATCTGACGCATGAGCTCACTATCTTCGGAATAGTGCCTGCTCACCTGACCTCACCTACTCCCAGAAACGCCATGGGCCGGGCGACGGCGCAGCTCGTGCTAAAACGACGC
>OLPO01001205.1_pt1 | contig 18263 bp, 29 predicted proteins | sample 1672831 | NCBI WGS metagenome assembly OLPO01 (sample SAMEA3136728, study PRJEB25190) | human gut metagenome
AGAATTTTCAAAGAGGGCCGCGATGCAGGGAGGGGGTGCAATTTCAGCGACCCCCCCTTATGCTTTTCACGACTGTGCGGTGTGTTTATGAAGACAATTCCGCTGTCTCAAACGTTTTTGTTACTTTTTTGTAACGATTCATGAAATCATATTTGATAATTTCGTCGATTGCTCTTTCATTTTCGATAGCTTTTTCCTGATCTGTCATATCATCTGAAATGTTTGCTATTCTACCCACATAAGAGCATGTGTTGTATCCTTTTTCAGTATCAAACAGAAACCAAGAAACGAACTGTTCAAACGGATCAAAAGGATTGTCAAACGTTGTCAACATACATTCATGTTCCATTGTTAATTCGCTCCTTTCAAATACTTAGAAACTGTTGATGTTGAGATACCAAACTTATCAGCAATCTGTTGAATTGTGTAGGAAGAAGACAAAGCTTTGATTTGTGCAATCTTTGCTGATGACAAGGTAGACTTAGCGCGAGGTGTGGCTCTTTCTCTAAGGTTGTCCACATCAGTGTTCTCAAGGATCTTCTTAAGAACGTTCTCACTAATAGCACCTTTTTGAATAGCTTCCCATTCTCTGTCAGTAATCTTGATAGATCTGTCGCTTCTTTTAATAGAACCAACTTCCTGTCTATATTTAGTAACAGCCTGCTGACTGGCCTTCTTTATCTCATCCTTTGTAAGCTCTTTACCAGAAGCCTTAGTATTCTGCTTTTTAGCATTGACTTCAGCAGTAGTCTTAAGCTGAGCCATTCTTTCACGAGGCGCATTAAGTAATGCATTATCAAGCTTCTTCTTAAGAGACTTTACTTCTGGTTCATATTCTGCTTTAGCTGTTTTAGAGTATGCTATCTTACCTGTATTAACCATCTCAAGACGAGACTGATTAGCCAGGGACTTCATTTTATTAGCATACTCCGCATAGGCTCTTTCCATAGGGGTATCTGCATCAGAGATAAGAGTTCTAGCATCGCTAGTCTCTGCCATGCGGGTACTCTTCTGGGTACGTTGCTTTGTAACTGTAGTCACCTCACCTGTACGACGGTTCACCTTAGATACCTGGTATTCCAGATCATCGGCAGTCTTATAGACTAGTGATCCCTCTGGTTTAGTGGGGTCATATAGCGGATCACCCTTGATGTTTATATGTGGAGCGCCTTGTCTTTTGAGCACTGGTGTCTCGCCCTTACTTCTGGAGATGAGGGTTGATGCACCACCGCCATTCTGGTACTTCTTCTTGAGGGCGGAGATATTGTTATCGATCTCGCTCTGCTTGTAGTTAAGCTTATGCTTCTCCGCATCAATGACTACCATGCTATGACGAACAGCTGCTGCAAGCTCATCTTGGGTTGCTCCTTTAAGAGTCATGTCCGTGATAAGATTAGAGATCTTTCCCATCTCCGTCTGAGTGTTTCTCATTATACGAGCCTTGCCAGACGTGATGTCATCATATGAATACGCATAGTCTTTGGAGTCAAATCCTTCAAGACCTTTAAGAGGAGGAGTAGAAGTAATCTTTACCTTGCCCGCTCTATCGTGTGTTGGGATACACATAACTGTATCGCCATCAAAGTCTGCACCTGACAATCTCTCTGCTACTTTACTGTTGATACCAACAGCATCAATGGATGTCTTACCAATTGTCTTAGCGCCATCAGCATTCTTATTATTAACAGTAAGTATAGGTATCTCAAATGTTCCACCATGGGGATAACGAATCAACGCAAGCTTTGATCCATCCTTGTAACCAGGAGCATACACTTCATTCTCTTTAAGAGATGTGATTGGGAGTATTACATGATACTTTTGACCAGGTAATGCTGCTGCCTGAAGATGTACGGCTGCTGAATCGCACTCATCCGCAAACTTACTAAGTAGATGTTTCTTTACGGTTGGATTGGTTAGTGAACAAAGCTCATCATACTCAGCCTGCTTGTCTGCAATAGCTATACCAAGCTGCTTCTTGGCCATTTGTAATGACTGTTTGGATAGGAACTGAGATGGCAAAGCATCTTTCCACTCAGTCCAATCTCCTTCGTCAGATCTTTTATTGATAAGACCAAGCTTCTTGTTGGGATTACTATCACTTCCAGAGACTCGCTTTCCTGTTTTGGGATCATACCAATACTGTCCGCCCAACTCGGCATCTTTAATTGCTGATCCGAATGGGTTATCGGGATCATCTTTTATTCTTTTCAGAACTGTATTATCCTTTGGACCAAGAGCTGGCGTACCTTTCTTCTTGTTGGTATTGAATATAACGTCAACGCCGTCTGGCATATCATCAGAATATACAGCCATACCTTTGAGATAGTGTGTACCATCTACAAGAATACGAACCTGAGAATATCTTGATTCGCCAAGGGATAGATCGGGTACATTTCTTCTCAGCTCAATAACCCCATCTTTCTCAATTCCACCATCTTCCTTATAGCGAATCATGAGTCTTTTAGAGTCCATTGATGATGGATATGTGAACTTCTTTTCGAATGTTTCTCCACCATCACGAGTGATGTAATCATTAAGACTATGAATATTCTCATAATTATAAATATCTTTATGTTGAGTTCCTGGAGGGCAAGCAACCTTAATAGTTGTCATTTGATTGCTGTTCGTTGCCTGAGGTACTCGACCGCCGTAAACAGAATATCCTTCTGCTTCGAGAATAGCTAAAGCCTGATTAAGCTTCTCTTTTGAAATATTAAGTTCTTTCTCAACACCAGTACCAACATCGACCATACCCTTCTTATCAATCTGATCTTTGATGAAACTAGCCGTTTCTCTTGCTGCTTTCATACGAGCTTCAGACTTCTGATTAAGAAGAGATCTGACTGTAGACTCAGGAAGGCCCATCTTCTTACCGATTTCGGTAGCACCAAGGCCATCCTCTTTCAAAGATTTAGCCATGTTAACCTGGTACATTCTTCTCTCATCTTTTGCGAGGGCTTTCTGAGTACGATACTGAGTGGTGGTAAGGCCAAAAGCATTCTTAATATTTTCAGGAGTTTCGGTCCAACCATCTTTCTTGAGAGCATCAATACGAGATATAAAATCCTCGCCATGCTGATATGGATTATCTCCAGATCCCCAAGGATATCGACCTGATCTACGAGGCATGCCATAATGCGCAAGTTTTGGCTCGTCATCCGAGCATCCTAAATATGATTTAAGTTCTTCTGCTACCGGATTCACGGTTACCCCTCCTTACGTTCGATAGTCTCAAACAAATTATTGAGATGAACTATCTGATCCATGATCGGAAGAATATCTTCTGCTGTTGGATTGTAATAGAGGATCTCATCATTCTGATAGATTCTTAACTCCATATGTATGTCACTTGGCTTTACTTTGTATTCCAAACAGAAAAGAGCCGCATAGATTTCTAGCTGCTCCATATGTACTGGTGTCTTGCCAGTTTTAAGATCGTGGATTCTGAGAGTGTTATCTCTAAAAGAAATAGCATCCGCAGTTCCAAAGAATCTTGTGGAATAAAATAAAACAACCTCAGTATTCATCCTGAAACCTATTGCATCATTCACATATGCAGATAGAGTTTTCTTAGACTTTGGTTGCTTAATGCCAAGATCGATTGTTTCTTTAGCCCAGGCATGTAATCTTGTGCCCATGGCCGCTGCTTTCATGTTCTGTAGAACGTCAAGCGCTTTTTCATCGGTGTACCTAATCCAGCTAGCTTTGCTTGGACTAAACGGAGCATGAAGTCCTTCAAGTTTTGAATGATCGTTAAATATCATTTGTCAACTGCCTCCTTACTCTTGGTACCGAAATGCACCCGAAGATCATCGAGCACTTCTTCTTTGTTCTCAGGATATATAAATCGGCTAAAGGACATGTGATCCATTTTGTCGACATAATAATCCTGATTTGGCTGATGCTTAGCATTGGCCTTCTTCTTGCATTCAAGAGTTGCCCACCCATCTTCATTGAACACTGTTAGATCCGGGATACCCTGTATGTAGCTCGAATCGTTCTTTACGACAATTGCGTTAGGAAATATAGTTTTAATCTCTTTTATGAGATTTGCCTGAAACTTGTTTTCCAACATGGCGTAAACACTCCTTTCAAAAAATAAATCAAAAGCTAAAAGCGACCGCATAAAATACGCATATTCGCTTCTTCTCTTCATAACAGTCAATGTTTTTTTCGCGAATCCTAAAATATGAATAAAATCTTAAAATGAGCAAAAAGAAAAGAGAGTGCAGATTTCGCTAACACTATCCTTCTCTTAAAATATGTAATTAATCGATACGTCCACAGAAATACGTAAAGCTATCGATAGATGCATTCAGCTCATATGATATGTTTACAATCATCCTTACTGATGGCATCAATTCACCATTTATGTACTTGCTAACCGTTGCTTCTGATACATAAAGCTTGTCCGCTAATTCTCTTTGCGTCATGCCTTTCTCATCCATCAGTTGCCTAAGCTTTAGCCTAAATTTGCAAATCCATTCATATCTCGTCATCCGACTACCTCCTAGATAATCATAAGAATTAATAAACCCTATCTCCAAAGTCAATAAGTTCATCAACACTTATTGAAAGCTCGTATGCCATATTAACAATAACTTCCATTGTTGGCATCTGCTTCTTATTGATATATCGGCTAACCGTTGCTTCAGATATACCAAGAACTTGAGCGAGCTCTCTTCTGGACATGTTCTGTTCCTTGAGAATATCTCGTAAGTTGTCTCCGAAAATATCCATCCACTCCACCTCTGACATTTGTTTTACCTCCTGATAATAAGAATTTGTAGAACTTAACCAATACGTAATGACTTACCATATATGTAAGAGGCCCTATTATTAATATATATTTTATTATTTTTTTATCATATTAATAAGGGTACTTACATATATGGTAAGTTTTTTCAAAAAAGCCCGCAAAGCACGTATTTACGCGGTTTCCTGGCTTACCTAATACGCAACGAACTTACCATATATGTAAATTGGCCAAAACTTAACCAATATGTAACTACTTTTCTTGATCAATTTTTCCAAATGCAAAATATGAATTACATATTAGGTAAGTAAAAAGAAGACTGAATTAAGTATTAGTTAACTCAAAACCCTCACGTTTTATGCATCTTCAACACCTTTGGCCTCACCGATTTCCTCGTTCTCAGCTCGCTTTTCATACGATTCACACGTATCACAAGACAAAACCAAGCACTTTTTAACCATACATTTCAGGTCACCCCAATCGTCCACAAGCGCTGAATGCTTACAAGATGCACATCTCTTTTCAAAAATTTTTATCCTTCTCATCAAATATCACTCCTTTCGTAGATGGATTTGTCTGGCTGACAACCCATTCGAATCCTTTAAGTCCATCAAACTGTTTCTTAGCTGCGCGAACAGCATTACCTTTTCTGGTATAAGAATCAATGCAAACACCAGCACCAGTTTGTGTACCAGCATCGTTAAAAGTTTTAAACCAGATCTTCCACTTCATCTCGTTCATCGAATATTCTTCCTTTCTTTACCCTCATAGTCCTTAGCAAAGTTCATGCTTTCGCGATACATGGCATTCATTATTTTTTTCTTTCGCTCAAGTCTTTTCTCCAACTGCTCGAGCTTAGTATCATAGATTAGATACAAAGTCCATGATAGGCTTACAAAAATAAATATAAGCCACCAAATAGCTGTACAGAATATCATCGCAGCATCAAATGCAATTGACCATGTCACAATAATGATTGATGCTCTGCTAGTGTCATCAAGTTGTTGAAATCTTTTCATAAATAATTCCTCCTTAAAATATAATATTGAGTTTCCTCATAATATAAAATGCTTTTTATACGAACCATATTTATTGAGTTTTTATTCCTCCATGCTTGTTGATAAGCTCTTCAATAATTTCGATAGGCGCATTATCCATAAACGGTATTTGTGTAATCCGAATCATCCTCGGAATACTCGTTAATGAGTTCATCTTCCATACTCGGATAGCCAAGCTCAACACTTTCATAGTCCTGCATACCATTAAGTCTTGGTTTACAGTAATGAACCCAGCTGGCTTATACCGAAATGGAATATCCATCATTACAGTACAATCTAGGTCGATTCTCCTGGATTTCACGCGATCCGTCAGAATAGGTATGTACCTTTACCGGTTTCTTCAGCCAATCTTTAACAGTCATGTTAAATCAACTCCTTCATAAATGATCATGTTTTCAATACAAAAAGAGAAGAGCCAATGTTAAGGCTCATTCTCCAAATAGTGTTTAATACTCTGTATAAGTGTATCTACCTCGTATCTGATAGATTCAAGTTCATCAAGTGTTATCTTGAGCATACAAGGATTATCTGATTTATAAGTATTTAATCTATATTTATCTGGTAGTTTCACGAACTCAAGTTCATTTATAACCATACCACACTTTTTAGATGTCATATCTGCATTGATAATTCCTTTTCTAACCCATCTCCTTACCGTTTCTCGTGATAATCTCCGAATATGGCAGACTCTCAATCCAGCTACAGAATGTACGCCACTCATCTAGTTTATGATCCTTGCGAGATTTATAAATGTTTGCAAGAACCTCATAGTTAAGCATGACCGTTCGGCGCTGGTTGTAAGAGCTTGGCAGGAGCTGTATCATCTGCCACCAATCATTTTTATCCTTAGACTCAAGATATTCAGTTCTATAAGAATTCAACATTTCTATAGTAAATTTTAGAATATCAAGAGGAGTTGCAAACACCTTATGCAAAGAAGTCTCATCTTCGTCAACAACCGCACTTGTGATCACCTCTCTGTGATAGTCTTTGCGGTTAAGATGCTCGCAACTGAAATCACTCATCTCAAACTCCTTCTCTGCAATCTTGTGCATAGTTGAGCAAGAGTTTGCAACCGTACCCACTTTGTATGTATCAAATTCCTTCCACCAATACAGTGGAGCTGTAATGTCAGCATACACCGCAATCATTCGCATGAACTTACGATGGTCTGTACCAGCTTTAGCAAGTCTCTTCATAAGATCAAGGTCGTTATCCCCAATACAATACTTTTCTCTTAGATATTTGTCATTGGCAGCTGCTGGATTAGTTCCAGGTGTTCCCGTTAAGTACCATCCAGTATCACTCTTCTCCCAAGAGTTCATTGGGTTTCGCATACCTCTGATGGCTGCCTCCCATCCCATTACTTCTACATTTTCAATCTTAATCATTTATTTCCTTCCTTCCTTCATAGCTTCGCTTATACGTTTATACACCATTTCACATCTAGCACAATCTGTACAAGCAATGACAGTATCGCCGTAAAATGTTTTAGATTTTGCCGCTTTACCAGACATCATATCGTAACTAGATAGTTTCCTTAATTGTGGTCTTTCGATAACCTCAGGCTTAAACCGAGGACAATCATGGCAGTAGTAAGCAACTTTGAGTTTAATCATTTACGTCATCCTTTCTAAGAACCATAAATTTTACAAACTTTTTCATACAATCTCTGCATCACACTTTTTCATTAGTAGGAGTAATCCATTTAGATATATTGTTGCCATTTGTTTCTTTCTCCTGCTGCTTTAGATATTCATTTACATATTTGATATTATCATTAGCAAGTATAAGGTCTTCATGAATGTCATCGATAAAAGTTATATCTTCGAAGTTTAAAGCTACAACTTTTCCAGAACGGAGCTCAACCAGGGCTTTTACACCTGGTATACATGCTCCATTAGCCATCGTCTCAACCGTATTAAACCAAGCAATGAAATATGCAATATCACCATTCGCAACCTTACAGAGTCTGTTTAATGAATCTATAGATGCTGAAGATTCTTTTGTGCCTATTCTCATAGATATCACTCCTTTTTCTTATAATTAGAATATCTTTTGCAGCGCCAGCATGGATCGTCATCAGGGCACGTACAGTATTCACATTTGTGATCGCAACTATCACATTTTTTAGCTTGTCTATTCGGATAAAGATCACGATCTATAGCATGGTCGTCCTGCGCCGGTGCAAACGCCCTATTTCCCTCTATCCTGATACCGTGAATATTGAGTGGCTTTATATTCTCTTCATTATCAGATACGATTTCAACCTTATGACCAAGTATCTTCTCGATTTCCTTTACTGTCATTTTCTTGGCACAAGGTTTAGATATATAATCAATGTAATATACATCAATGTATCTGTCATATCTGCTTACATCTGTAGATATATCAGGAACTGGTGCAGTAATAGAACCTGGGCCTATTCTTTCTGCAATATCGATATTGGCTGGTACCGATACAGATCCAGTATGAATAAAAACATCTCCATATGAAATCTGTTGCGAGTCGCTGTATTTAATCCACATGTCAGGACCGAACGATGGCGCTTCTATAACCGGTAGATTCAAAGACAACTCGAGTGGAAAGTCAACCTTTGGATATATGCGAGTGTGCTCATTTCCTTTAGCATCACTGTATACATATGTCAGTTTCATGTAAAATCTGTAATCACGATCGTCTCTATACGTACTAATATCTTTTAGCCTCATAATAAAAACCCCTTTCAAAATATAAACTATTCTCTCGAATATTGATCTCTGTTTACCGATCTGTCCTCATCAAATCCATCAGGATATCTCTTCTTAAGCTTATCTATGTTTTTCTGAGCTATCTCACCCATATCAAAGCCGAACACAGTGCAAAGCTCAGCAGCAAACCAAAGAAGGTCACCAATCTTCCCTTCAAGATCATCGCGCTTTACTTCGTGTCCCTGCAACTCCTTCTGAAATATACCTGTGATCTCTCCGGTCTCAGAAGACAAGCCGTACAAAGCATGCACCAGCTTCTTGTTTTCTGTGAGATCAGTATTGATCGTCCTCTCAGCGAGTTCCTGATATCTCTTATCAGAACAAGATTATATGAAGATGGGGTTCGCGTTGCGTTTACATACTTGCTAATAGCGATACGGGACAGACCCGTCTTATCAGCAAGCATATATCCCTTTATCCCTTTCTTTTTCATTTTGTTCCGCAAGACAATCGAAAATTCCTTACGCCAATCTTCCTCAGTCATAACTCCAAGAACCTTATCCTCAGGCTTAAGAACTCTGGTTATCTTTTTCTTCTTATCCTCGTATGTATATGTATCTCCAAATCTTGTATGTAGCACAAGTGTATCATTACCGATTGAGTACCAGTCATCCACGTCGTAAGCTATCTTTCGGTTACTCTCAAAGAATCGATTGTAAATATCAATCTGTTTGCTTGTCCGATACATTAGTATCCCCCTTTTTCTCGATATTCACCTCAATACCGAGGTCGATAGCTTTCTTGAGAAGACTGCAAATGGTATTGTTCTCACCCTTGCTGACAATGCCGCACCAGTCGTCAATATCGAGTTTTTTCTTTTCATTACTCACCACTTATGCCTCCTTCTTTTCATCTGCCTGATTATTGTGCCTATGCGATGATCGTCTATAGCATTGTTGGTATGCCTTTTGCGATCAATCTCGGCTTTCCTTTCATCGTGCTTTTTCTTTTCGTCAATATACTCCTGGCAATCTGCGTGACAACCAACATGCCGTTTAGGAGCAACGCAGTCCTTACAGCAAGTGATCATCGTCAAAACCCTCTCTGTAAAACTGATCTTCAAGCATCTCTTCCTCATAGTTACGATTTCCCTCGGACTCGTACACAAGCACAAAGACTATGAGCCCAATACAAGCTCCAATAAATAACCCAAAAATAAAATTAAACATAGTTAATCTCCTCCTATTAATTGTAAAAAGTAAGAGCCCCAGTTACGGGGCCCTCGCCTTTGAGTTTACTCAGATTCTTTTTCTTTGTTTTTCTTATTGATTTCTACAACTGTCTCTCCAAGATTTTTAAGTGCCTCTCCGACCTTAACAAGCTTTTTCTTTTGCTGATAATCCTGATAACGCGCTGATGCGTCCAGAATCACAGCATAAGCCAAGCTTGCGATAAGTAGACCGGTAACAGGTCCTAAATTCACCTTGTACTTAACTTTGATTGTTTCCATAATTCAACATCCTTTCAAAATATAATTTGAGTTTTCCTCATAAAGGAACATGTTTGTTTCGCGCTTATTCGAATATCTTGAGCGGACAGTTGCTTGCTCTTTCCTCAGCAACGTTAAAACAGTGATCCTCTGTAATAAGACACATGAATTTGTCTTTTGATTCACATCCAAGCATAGGACAAGCCCAGCAACAATCTGGAGCAGGATCAAGTATTAACATTGCTTTTTCAGTCTTTGTGTTTATGTCCAATTTGCAAACTTCCTTTCATTAAACTGTTTCTTTTGGCCCAATGCTTTACTGATTGCAAGGTCGATTCCGGAGCGAGACTTAAGGTGGTAATAATATAAATCCCTGTACGGAGAATTGAGACGATCAATACGTCCTGCTGCTTGGGCCATGACTTTGTAAGAATAATTTTGGGAGTAGAAGACAATAGTGTCTGTGGTGATACAGTTCCAGCCCTCACAGCCGGCCGTATACTGCACAAGGTATACCCATCGTTTAGTTTTTGGTACAGGATTGTGAGCATGCCCATTCCATTCAGCAATTTTTGTATTTGGTCCATAATATAACCCTTTCAGTATCTCAAGCTCGTAATCAAAGTTATAGAAGATTATCATTTTTGGATGCTTCTCAAATAACTCAAGTAATGCCACTTGTCTGGAATCATCCTCATTGACAACCCTTCTCAAAATATAACAGAGAACAGAAGCCTGCTGGATTGGTTCGTTCTTATAAGGATCCCAGCGTTTTCTCGTAACATCCTTATACTTTGATATATCATACTTGACATAGACATCTTCATGATGAGCAATTGTATGTCTTGAGAAATCCATATCTATGAGTATCTTATTTCTCAATTTAATGAGTCTACCGGTGTTCACATATCTATCAATCTTTGGATACTTAGTGAATCGAGAATATATGATGTGCTCCCTAGTAAATTCTGTTTTGTTTTTGTAGAAACCGTTGGCTATGAACACGGGGATATAATCTTGCCAGCAGTCTCCAGCAGTTGCAGAGAGGATGATCCAATTGTTTTTTCGAGCTATGTTTAAGAATGTTTTAACCCAAATACCGTTACCGGTTACACGGTCCTCATCGAATATAAAGAATGCCCCGTAAACATCTTTGTATTTTTTAATATTATTCCAGCTGTCAATAACAATTTTGTTATTGTATAACTCGTTCTTATCTGGATCAGTAGACATTAAATAATGTGCTAGTTCGCCTTCCCATTCTTTAGAATCTCTTTTCATAGCTGTGGTGATAATGTAGAGATCCTTAGGATTCTTCATGGGAATATAATTGCTGTCTATAAAACTACCGCCTTGCTCTTTGAAATAATAGTAAAGGCCGGTCCTAGATTTACCGGAACCGACCCCACCATTAAGTATGCAGCCATTTATCATTTGCTCGACTGCGTCCATCTGGTAATCATAGAGGAATTGCCTACTCATACGGTCTTTTCCTTATTCGCCAGCCAGTCCAAGCAGCTCTTTTTATCTTTAAAGGATTCCGTGAATGCTTCACCTGTCGTGTTATCAACAGCAATGTATTCTTTATTTTTTTTGTCGTAGCAGTAAAAGTTTCCCTCCGGTCTCATAGTGTCAATTATCTTCTCGATGTCATTAGATGAGACTTTATTTATTTCGGTTTCAACACCATTTGATTTTACTGCGATAGTTTTCAACACGGTAACACCGGGATGCATCCACTTCTTGATAGTCTCGTAGTAATTGCCCTTATTACCGAGTGCCTTCTTAGTGATCGCTATAACGAGACCCTTCTCGGGATCAAAATTCTCACCTTTATTGCATTTTACAACGGTCTTAGTGCCGTCCTTCCACTGGACGATAGTAGCAGGACCGCTGAATATAACGTCTGCAATCTCAGGTAACATTCTTTCGGTGCCGATACCATAGCGAGCGTTTAGCATTTGCTTGCACATTTCTATAGATTTAGCGGCACCTCTGGGAACTATGAGATATTGTTTATCAACGTCGTGTTTGTAGTAATCTGTATATTCATTGTAGCTTCTCTTTATTGCTTCGGCTTTCGGACTTAGACCGCGGTAGCTACCACAAGCGCAACGGCTTATATCCACGTCATTATAATGAAATGCCTTTTCGAGCGCATCTTTAAGAACATACTCTATGCGGCCATTCCCAAAAGCTTGTATCTCCATTACAATAGCGCTATGTTCACCATTAAATACCACCGTATCTCCAACCTTAAGCTCGCGAACCTCATTAATTGTCATCATAATAAAAGCTCCTTTCAAAATAAAAACATAAAAGAGCCCATCCTAAGACAGGCTCTGTGTTACCTTATTTAACTTCTTCTCAAATATCTGATTAACAGCCAGATCAACCATAACCCACCAGTAGCAAACACCATGATGAAGTCAAAGATCAATCCGAGTGTACTACGCTTTTTCATAGGTCATTCTCCTTTTCATGTAAGATTACAATACTTTTAGAAAATTCTACAACCCAACCTTTTGGCTCCGCCTCTCTCGTTAGAACCCAATATCCTTGATCTCTCTTTGATTTGCAGAATGCGTCCAAAAGTTTTTTATCGTCGGTGCAGAAATGAGCAGCCCCTTGAAGATACATTATGTTTTACTTTTAGCCTCTGCGAGAACCTTATTAAAATTGACCGTCTCAAGATCTCCAGCACGATGTACAAGTCTAGTAACATCAGGATATCTATTAGGTTCGTCACACATTGGAATCTCTCCGCAAGACTCTTTTGTTAGTACAAGGGAATATGAGTTAGTGAATGAGTTATACTTATCACCCTCGAACTCCACTTCGCATGGCTTAGTAAGAATCGGTCTTGACTCACTAATAGTCTTCAAATATCTTTTCATAGCTGCATAACGTTTCTTAGCACTTGGATTACTTTTTAATGAATTTGCATAAATCTCATCTTGCAATAAACCTTTCAATTCTTCTGTTTGTCCTTTGTCAAGCATCTCCAAAATTTTAGAATTTTGCATGAGGTGACAACTCCTTAGTTGTTTAGTTTAATGTTTTTATCCAGCAAAATATAATCAATTTCGTCGTTGCCGTAGGCCATGTCAAGAATATTAGGAATGCAGTCTTTTGTTGAATTAAACTGCTTTCTGAATAGTTCCTTAAGCATAACCATTCCGCCGTCGACTTCCGGAAAATCAGTCTCAACGCTATATTGCTCATAATAAATATAATCAACATAGCCCGCTTCAATATCCTCGTCTAGAAGATTATCTCCGGTTCCTTCAGAAATTCTTACAATCTGATTGAATGTAGGCACATAAATATAAATAGTATCAAACATGATTAACTCTCCTTTCAAATCACACCCAACTCTTCCATATATCTCATATGGGCATTACGAGCACGACGGTAAGCATCTTCTAAACAGAAATCTTTAATCACCTGCTTATCAAGACAAAGCGCTGCCAAAACATCATCATCTCCGGACCAGTTAATAGCATACTCATGGTTATCCATTTCATAACGGAACGCCTCTTCAGCAAACTGCTCATTTTTCATAGCGTTCTGAAGCTCCTCAGTATGCCTTCTCAACATTGCTTTAAAAGCCGGCACATTAGTCTTTTTCATGACATCGCCAATATTGAGATATGTGACACACTCTTCTTTAGTCGCTCCTAATTTCTCCAATGCCTCTTCCAATTGCTTTTCATTAAATGCATATGCAATAGGAAAGTCTGTCAATTCTTGTTGCTGTCTTTTCATCATGTCTAAATAAGCTTGTGCTTTCACGGTTGAATCACTCCTAAATTGGTTTTATCCAATGGCTTAGTGACTATAAATATAAAAAGAAAGAGCCCTAAGTTTCCTTAGAGCCCTCTCAATTTATTTGCGATATTACTCATCCATATAAGCTGCAGCAAACCTGTCAGCATCCTGAGTAACTCTCATTGACTGAAGATACGCAGTACGTCCTGACTTTCCATTAACCTCCCAGTCATACGGTCTTATGTCCAGATCAACACTTACAATATCAATATCATCGATGATAGAGACACTATCCTCATCGAGCTTGTTTTGAGCTCTTCCCGTTACAAGATAAATATGTGGACCACGCTCGTTGAACTTGATCTTAACTGGCAGATACATGAATGGTGTATCATCCTCATCACGAGGAGGCTTGATTTTAACATTCCAGCCAGCCTCAATAAGCTCATCTGCGATCTCCTGGTTAGGGATAACGACAGCGAAGTTTCTGTCTCCCTCTCTGTTAAACTTTGATCCTTCTCCTCTGAAGTTTCTGTACACGATACGTGCCTCATCGATCTGAAGGATTCCTCTTGGTGCATAAGTAATGTTCATAATAAATTTCTCCTTTTCAAAATATAAATTTTAAAGTAAAAGACCCAACGCTATTAACGCTGAGTCTTTGTTTTTTACATCTTTTTGATAACGTGCTATTTTGCAATAATTATCATAACCTAAAATATCCATGACTCTGTTTCCCCATCTCGGAGAATGTCCTGCCAATTTCCATATAAGTTTTGATATTATGATTTTAATTTTCAGCATGTTATACCACTCCTTTCATTGCAGGAGTTGTAATTTTAGCGAACGTCGAATGGTGTTTCTTCGTTCATAGCAATTAGGTCTGAAATATCATAACCCAATGCGCAATCCATATGGAACTGATCGTTGCTGAAATGTTCACATCCGATACAGCTTTCCTTTCCGCAAGCCATTACCCATGGCGGTTCGTCCAACTTCTTTTCCTCAACAGGAGGAACCGGTTCATCAGATATAAACCACTCAAAGTCTCCATACTGGCTTATAGCTTCAACAGCGTCATCAACAAGCTTAGTGTAGAAAGATCTGTCAATGTCATTTTCCTTACCGAGTTCCTCGACCATCTCGGATTCAAGCCAACGATATCCCTTTGTACCAGCAGCTGCGTAGTATTTACCATCATTGACACGATAGAGAACACCACCATCGCAACCTGGCTTGATTGGGCAGAACCTGCCGACTCTTCCTACAAAGCGATATGTATGACCCTCAGATATAAGTTTCTTAAGCTCCAATGCCTCATTGTCTGGAATAGCCAGTCCTTCTTTACTTGCTTTGGCTTGTTTCTTTCTGAACTTCTCAAGTTCTTTTTCATACTCAGATACATCGGGCAGAAGCTCGTTCATATCCAAATATAAATCACCCTTAGATACAGCGATGGTCTCGCACATATCATCGAACTCGATAGGTTCTTTGCTGAACAGAGATTTGAATACATATGGAACCGCAAACTGCTTTCCTGTTGCTGTCCATTTGCCAGAGTCTCTGTCCTTGGCAATATAAACTGCATCATTAACCAAGCAGAACTTCTCGAAGTTTGCCTCAGTTTCAAATGTATATCCATACTCCTTACCAAACTTGATAACAAAGTCCTGAATCCTCTTATCTGCATTTGGTATCTTTATAGAGTCTGTCTTGATATGAGCTACCTGATATCCGAGTTTCTGTACCTCACGCTTAAGAAGAGTCATGAAGAGAGCTCCTCTCTTTGCTACAATGTTATCGACATTTCTAGGATCTCTGAATGGATTTTCAAATGCAGCACTTGTCAAACCATAGATAGAATTGATAACGATCTTCAGAGCCTGAGCCAAGTCAGCAGCCTGATCCTCGTTCAAATATGGCTTAAGTGCTCCGCCAAGAAGCTTACCTGCGGCTTCAAAGTCCTTATGCTTAATGGCAACTCTGGCCTCTACAATATCCTCAAACCTCTTTGTGAATTCAGGACCAAAGACACATTCAAATATAGCACTGTGAGGATGCTGAGAAGCTATGTCTCCATCCCATACATTGACATGCATACCTGGTTCAGAATATACTCGTCCGCCTTCTCCAATTTCTTCATCCAAATATGTTGATTTTCCAAATTCGAATTTGTAACCTTTGAAAAACGGCAAGATGCTCCAACCGTTTGGAAGAACTTCTCCAGGCTTGTAATCTCTGTATTGAGGAAGGCCCTCATCATCAAAGACTCTGAAAATATAATCTTTACCGAATTTACGACGGTACTCCTCGTACTGATCACTTCCTACCGGCTTAGACATATCTCTGTAGTTAAATACACCCTGAGGCTTACTATTCTTGCCAAATATAATCTTGGTAGACAAAGTATTGGTCGTATCATTAACTGTAGCGGTAGCGCCATGCAGTAACTTAACAAGGTCTACCTGTACCTGTCTCGCTACAAAGTCTGCCTTACGAGCATTGAACACCGCCTCTGTTGCAATAACGTCGTTATCACAATATTCAGCAACCTTAGTCCACAGTTCTTCTGGAACTGGCTGATCCCAAGGAAGACCAAGCTCCTGATGGTGGATACCCAATTCTATCTCCCACTTCTTAAGAGACTGTTTCTTTGTGCAGAAGTCGTATACATCTGTATATGACACGTTATATGCCTCACCAAAGAAGCAATTAGGCTCGCCGGATATAATCTTCTGTGAGAGATTATATAGCTGTTCGTTCGTATAACCCATTAATCTCGCATACAAAATATGATTATCATACCTACGGCAGTTGAAACCTACGAGATTGTATTCCATAAGTTCTCCAATTGCCTCTGGAGTTGGGTTTATCATTCTGACGACTGGTTTACCCTCACCCTCGACTTTCCAGTTAACCAAGAACAGGTTAGGAAATACCTCGACATCATAGAATACAAGCTCGGTATCCTCGATTTTAGGCGGTGCTGGATCGTCCGACTTAAATTTCATCTTCTTCACAAGTTTAAGACAGTAGTCCGACTGATTTGTGCTATTTGCTGCAAAAGCAAAAATATCATTCTTCATATCGGACACATCATAATGCATGCCTTCGTTATAAGCCTCGTCCAGTATCTTGTAGATGAAGTCGACATTAGGTTTTGTACCAGAATGGACCTCCTTAGCAAGACACTTTTTTATAGTTGTCCGCAATCCCTTTTCAGTACGAACAACGTCTTTACTCACCATTTTTTCTCCTTTCAAAGGTAATCCAGAGCTAATAGTTGCAATGGCTATGTTTGCACACTTAGTGAGCATTCGTCTCAATGAACTATTGCCAGTGAAAACCTTAACCTCAATGTCGTCGTCATATATTCGACTTAATTTATTGACATCGCCAGTGTAAATATAATGCAAGTGAATGCCTGCTCCACTCTTACTTAACTCAGCGTATGTCTTAGGCCACTTACTAGCAGCCTCAACGTTTTTCTCGAATGACTTCTTACCGTTCTCATCCTTAATATCAAAGTCAATGACAATGTGATTCTCAGGGACTTTAACGTAATGAAGTTTTGAAGTATCAAGATCGGACAGCTTTGTTTTAACACCAGCCCACTTATTCATCGGAGTCTCTTTATCCGACGCATACTGAGCAGGACAATCGGCATACTCTTTATCAAATATAGATTCTGTGGAATCAAATTTAATAAAATGTGAGTCTATCCGGTCCTCTTTTTTCTCCTCTTCAATCTCCTGAAAGAATATCTCACTCTTAAAGCCTTTATAAGAGCACTTCACTCTATCTCCATCATCACCAGATACAAGCTCGTGGAACTCCCTGAAGTAGTTCTTGAGTTCTTCTTTGAAGTTTCTCTGAGAATATGGATAAGGCACTTTTGCCTCGTCGCAATACTGCTTATATCTTTCCCAAGCAGTCTTAAGCGTCACACCGTCATCCTTCTTGAAAATATGGAACGAGTCTATGACATAGTTATAGAAGTCATTCGATGCGCCCATCATCTCAAGAGGAATATAATTGTTGTACCTGCCTGGGTTTTCCAAATATACCTCTCTGCAATGATAGGCAATGGCTCCAAGTTCAAACTTAACTTTCTCCATGCATGAATCATACTCTTTGGTGCTGAGTTTGTTTCCCGACGGCGTTACATCAATCAATCTTCGGATAAGACCTGATTTACCATCAGTGATTTTTACAGGCTTATTGGTGCCCATGAAGAGAAAACACTTGAATCTATTTGCGTACGTACTTTTGAACTTCTCATTGACTGTCATAAGCTCATGAGATACTAAGCTGTTAAGTCTGGTGTTGTCCTCAATCTTGGATAGATCTCCATCATGCTGAATAGCTACAAGTGGATTGCACTTAAATGCCTCCAACGCAAAAGAATTACTACTTGAACCTAATGCCTTAGCATCAAAGACCGAATAGTAACCCTCAAATAACATCTGGATAATATTCAAGATTGTTGACTTCCCTGT
>OLPO01001215.1_pt1 | contig 18178 bp, 18 predicted proteins | sample 1672831 | NCBI WGS metagenome assembly OLPO01 (sample SAMEA3136728, study PRJEB25190) | human gut metagenome
GTGTAATCTTACCTTTTACGGTTGGTACTTTCACTAAAAAATCCAGATACATAGCATCCTCCTTTTAGGCGGTTATCCACCTAAAATAGGTGTACTATATTTCCCGGCTATCTGCAATGGAAAACCGCAGAAAACCGGGATTTTTTATGATTTTATTTCGTTCTTTTTTCTTTAGGTGGAAAAATTACTGGAAGTTCACATTTTATGTTTCTTTTACAGATCTTTTAGCTCTGTTTTATCTTCTTTATCAGTATTTCATGGGGTCTGACCTCAATGTTGTTCTTCCCAGTATAATCGTCAACTCGAATCGGCTCACACTCTACACCTAATTCTCCCAGCTCTTTCACCGTCTGCTCCACGCTCTCTACACAGAAAGCAAGATGACGCAGCCCACAGGCCTCTGGGTGACTCACACGCTTCGGCGGGTTTTCCTCAGCAAAGATCTCCAGTTCTGTGTGTTCATTGACACGCAGATCCAGCTTCCAGTCCTTACGCTCTGGGCGGTAGTTCTCCCTGATGACAGCAAAGCCCAGCTTGTTCACATAGAAATCCTTTGCGTCTTCGTAGTCAGATACGATGATTGCAATATGATGTATTTTGGATAAATTCATTTTGTGTCACACTCCATTTCTTATAATTTTGTTCTTCTTTTATTTCCGTTATAAACTATACAGCAACCTTCAAAAATTACCGTGTGAACTCCTGGAGTTCAGTTTGTCCACACGGCATTCATTTTTTCTTGGGTTATTTTATTTCAGTTTTTCGAGGATCTCATCCGCGCTCATCCCGCTTGCCAGCAGCTTCTTCAACACAGCCTCCGCTTCGGTCTTCTTTGCTTCTTCAGCGGCCTTAGCATCTGCCTTTGCTTTCTTCGCTTCCAAGGATGCCACTTCTTTTTCGGCCTTCTTCAGAGCAGTCTTCTTCTCTTTCAGATCAGCCTTCAAAGTGTCAATGTTTGCGGTGATGGATGAAATCTCAGCAGTCAGGGAAGTGATAGATTCCTGCTTCTCCGCGATCTGAGATGCGTAGTCAGTATGGGTAGTTTTGGGACGGTTTTTGCTGCCTTTCGTTCTGGGCATGGGTGATAACCTCTTTCCTTTTATAGTGGTTTAAGTATAGCACTGTATGGATATGTGGGCAAGATTACTTATTGTCTGGAATCTTTTTCTTCCCGCTCTGCGTTGTCATCTTTTTCACAGTGTTAGCCTGTGTGTATTGTAGCATTGCTTTCATTCCTTCATCAACGCCACCTCCACCAGTTGCTTTTGAACCCCCACCTATGTTTGACATTTGAGCCATTCTTTTTGCTCCACCATGCAATTTATCCATCGGAGTTCCAGTACTAGCGGTGGTTCTGTTTAGCCCATCTACTATTTGCTTTCCTCTTTGATTAAGAATACTATCTGCTGCCCTTTCCAAAGAAGCATTGCTTTTTGAAACTGCTTGTGTATTTTTCTGTTTTCTTTGAAATAATGACAAAAATTCCATAATACACCCCCTATCATATTACTATAATCATTTACGATAACCGGATGTCATGATATCATTTTCTGTTATCTCGCAACTGATTTCATCTATGTATTGATACAAACTATTATCTACAAATTCGTGAATCAACCAGTTCTGATTCGTTTTCATTAATGATTCAAATTTTTCTGGATTATACCGTACCAGCTCACTCAGCCAGTGGAAAACTGCAAATATTAATGTAATTGAATTTCTCTTTAGAATATGCTGATTCGTATCAATATCTTTTTTTATATACCACAATCTAGCATCGCCGTATATATAAAGTAAATCCTTGCGAATGCTACCGTGATATTTAGACAAGGCTTCTAATCTTTGCTTTTTATCTCCATGAATATCCCATGCGAATCGCTGCTTTTTTCTCATTAAATATTTGGTGGAATCCTGATATTTCACCTTCTCATATTGTTTAGGCACATACCTTAATGAATTTCCATTAGCATACCTTTCATCGACCTGAAACTGGACCCAACCTTTTTTTAATTCACTATCTACAATAAATTTAATATCTCTAATCGGAATAAACAATTCAGGACAACTATATGTAAGAGAAAATGCTCGATGAATACATGGTATATTGTACATCAAATCATACACAGAATATATCTTTTTCCCTGCTTCTTCTTTGAAATATTTAGACAGCTCAAACAATACACCTGATCCAGAAAAAACAACCTCAGCATTTTTTATGTTATTAGATTTTCCCCATTGCCTTCTATCTGATGAAATACCATGCGATAAATTATCAAAATCAATACTGTCTGGACCTTTAATAGCCAGCAGTGCCTTGGCAGCATTCATACAACAATAGTACGAAGTAAGAGGGCGCGACTCTATTGGTAAATTTTCAGATGCAATATAGAAATTCTTTGCTTGAGACCAATAAAATAATGCTCGCCTAGATTTTTCTGAACTCTGTCTTTTCAACCATAATTCTACATATTCCCAAGAGGAATTTGTCAGCACTGTCTTTCCTGAATAATCGGCTGATGTAACTGATTTCATAAGATGAATTTCTTTGGAATTAATTTCTAACGACTTAATCGCCATCACTTACACCATCCTTTTCCTATTATTGCTCACATCTTCGCCGACCATAAGATCGTTGCCTGCTGCTCACCACGGAGAGGTGTGTGACTTATCAGAGCAGCGTAGGGAGCATCCGCCCCCAGTATATCACAAGTCTGCAAATAAATCAGCCTTGTATACGCCATCCGCCAACATTTTCTTGAAGCTGTCCTTTACGGCTGCGACATCTTCGTGGTAGGTCATTCCGTACCAGGTGTCGTTGGTTTTCAAAACCTTCACAGACATCTTGCCCTGCTCCAGTAATTCTCCAATGAAGATAGGGATCAGATACTCGGCTTTCTGAGGATTACCCGGTACTTCTTTCTCGAAGAACTCCTCGAAGCCTTCTTCCAGTACATCTAAAAATTCCGGAGTCAATCCCCACATGTTCATGGAAACCAGAGAATTCACATCAACAGTCACGCCGTCTGCTTCTGCTCCATCTTTACTTTTCACGATGTTCTTGGTTTCCACAACCTCAGTCAGGTTTCCATTCTCATCCATCTTGCAGATACCACGAGTCACACCACCGTTATCAGACAGAGTGTTCTTCAGTACAAAACCCGCCATGCAGGACTTACCGCCATTCACCACGATTCTGTTAGGTCTGACGAACGTTTATTGATTGCTTACAGTATTTTAACTTCTTCAATATACTTGGAATTGCAATGCCTACAATTATTTGCATAAAAATTCGGAGTACATATAGAAACAAGCTAGTTATATTATTCATATGTGTAGCATCGTCTATATGTATTAGCATAGTCATTATTATATAGTTTACCGGAACTCCATATAAATAAATATCCATAGAATACATGTTTATCAATTTCAAAATTCTATTATTTAGTACCTTAGGGAACCGATTGATAATCCAATAACAAATAGAATACCAAAAGAATATTCCAAATATTTGTTCTTCAAAAAGAAAAAATCGTTTACCTTTGTCTACTAATAAAAACGAAAACATCCATGCGCCAAAGACTCCGCTAATTTTCAAAATGGTCTTGTCTTTTAACGCCCTCTTAATATTATCCTCAAATTCGACAAAAAACATACCTATTAAGAACCACATCCAATATTTCGCAACTCTATCTATATAAGCAATCTCTGTCACATAAATTTTTATATAGTCATTCAATAAATACATAAGCACTGCTGGAATCATCATTACAGCAATTGCTGTTCTTTTCTGAATTTTCATAAATCCTATCAAAATAGAGTTGCAAGCATAAGTCAAAACAAATATAATAAACAATGCCTCCAAATACCATAAATGATTCTTTCCAAATCCAATCAGATATAATATCACATTGTAAACGCTCCCTCCAAAATAATTTGAGCACCATAATATTGGAATATTATACAATATAGACACTAAAAAATATGGAATGATCAATCTCGGAATTTTATTTTTTAATAATCCTAAAACGGTTTTATACTTACCACCATTCAAGCAAATTTGAAACACCATTCCAGATATAAGTATAAAAAGTTGCATGTGGCACGAATATATAATTCTTGTGCCAAATCCTATTATTTTGTAAATAATTGTTTCATCTAGAATATATTTTGTCCAATCACATCCCATAGAACTAACAGATGTTGTAATAATATAAAACCCACTGTGACCAAGAACCACCAAAATCGTTGCAAAAAAGCGGAGCAATTCTATTTCTTTATTTTTTTTGTTATCTACCATAATTACTCCTTCCTATGCTTGTTCATGTCTTCTATTCCAATACTTTTCTAAAAATATGATTATAGCATTAAGCACAATTGCTCCTCCGCCTACCATTACACATTTCAATACAAATGTTAACCAATTATCACAGTTTGGGAATCGAAGAAATGCCCAATACATTAGAAAGACTTGAATAAAACAAGTCAAAAAATGTTCTATAATTGAGGAGTAAAACGTAGTCAACTTTACTTTTAAACAATATGCCGCATAAATTGGAGTGTCAAAAAAATGGACATAATTAAGTACCAATGTTGTAAGAACAACAGCATATGCACCAAGGCTTGTATATCTAATCAAAATATACATTGAAACGACATTGATTATTCCAGTTGCAATTGTTATAAAACATGGAACCTTTAATTTCTTCGTAAGCGTAAATACATAATATAGTGGTTTTACTACACCTATAATAATATCACTCATCAAAACTATTATTGCAATTATGTATAAAAACTCTGCATTTTGAGTAGGAAGCCATAAACGGAACAAATCTCTACCACAGACAACAAAACCCGTAAAAATTATATTTGAAATCATTCCTGTGGTTTTCATTGCCTTTTTAAACTCTGAAACTAAAGTTTCTGTATTTCCTGATGCATATATTTGCAGAAGCTTGGGCCTAAATGAATTTGTTGCAGACTCTAATAATGTATTACAAATCGTTCCCAAACTTTTCCCAATCGATATCTCTCCCATCACAAACGGAGAAAGCATGAGATTGGTTACAATCAAATCCAATCCGCTATTAAGAATATTACCAAAATTATTGATTGAATTCCATATCCCCAATGAAATAAGCTTTTTTATAGCGGCAGTATCAAATTTTGAAATGTTAAATCTTAATTCACTCGTAAGAACTTTGGTATAATGTATATTCGTTGCAAATACATACACGCTTGCAATCAGTAGTGCTATTCCAACATACCAAATTCTTGTCTCAAATACGCCGAATAAAAAAATCAGAAAAAAACCTTGTACTAAATAACTAATACTTTTCTGTCGTTCTGAAAGACTGATTCTATTTGTTATAAACGTTCCAACCGAAAAAGCTGTACCTATAATGGTAATAGTATATCGAAACAATGTTAATACAAATAATATTTTTACATCAACAACTAATTCCCTTGAAATATTTAGAATGTGTTCTAAGTTTAATATCGTAGGCGTTCCAATTGCAATAATAAAGATTGACAACACAGTATCTGCAATAATAACAGAGTTAAAATATTTATTTGCCTCCTCAATATTTCCCTTATGAAATGCTATTGATATATATCTGCACGCAAAGGCGTTTAATGCAATTGAAATTACATCTATATAAGATGTAAGCGTATTTGACAACGTCACAAAACCAAAAGCCTCTGCTCCAGCGGTATTTGTAACATATGATGTCATAAAAAAAGTTATGGCATAATTCACAGCAACTGCCACCATGGACCATATCATATTAAGTGCAATTAGTTTATTATCACTATATTTCTTAATCATTATTAGCTCCTACCTGTATTCTTTTCATTCTTGGATTTTTCAAATACATTCCAAAATACAAAACGAACACATTTGATGCTACCGGAAGATATTGATTTTCCATACACGAAACCATCAAAATTATAATTAAACTCAAGCATCCCCATTTATCATTTTTTGCAGCATAAATTATAGCTACTACTATTACATATAAATATATAAACAATGAGATAATTCCATAATTCAGATAGATATACAGATACAGAATATCTGATCCAACCAAGGCATGCGACATCCCCTGTGATAAAACATCTTCCCATGCATATGTTTGAATTCCCGCACCAAACAACGATGGTTTATAATACTTAAGCGTTAATCCCCCTAATTCCAAACGAGAATTAAATAACATATTGAGTATGCTCATTTTAGAGTTGTTTGAATCGTAGTTTGCAGCCAAATAAAACATTGCTGCTATCATAGATATAGCAACTATTACAATTATATATCTTTGCGTTTTGCTAAAATTCTTACTTTTTCTGCGCTTATGTAACAAACTTAATACCGTAAATATTATTACAATTGCAATTCCCAATTCACTGCTTCTCGAATCTGTTAGCTTATATGTTACTACAAATATAAAAAGTTGAAAAAATATGTCTTTCAAGTTAAGTTTTTCTCTTCTGACATAGGCAAGGTAAAGTACTATTAGAAAAAGCATTGCGCCAAAGCGATTAGGATGTGCAAATCCCATTGAATATCTAACCGCTCCACTTATGCGAGTAGTCATTACATTTTTAACAACATTGCAACAACACAGTATTACCAAAATCAAGGTAAAAGAAATTTTAGCAATTAAATCAATTCTAATTATTTTCTCAAGGCTAATGCTTTTTACACAGATAGTCACTAAGAGAAAATTAAGCATAGTTGATGCAATAATATAATCTATAGACTTATTAGAAATAAGTGTTGCTATTCCAGTCAAAACAAATATAAGAGTAAGCACAAAACACTTGGCAGTATATTTAAATGTTAATAATTTAAACGCACAAAATAGATATCCCACACAATAGCAAGAGATCATAATAACACGTATACTTCTAAATTGTGTCGGTAAATATGATGTTTGCAGTAAATATCCCAACAGGAATGCTACGTATATAATCCCTTCTATACTTTTACTATCTACTTTAACTGTTTTATTCACCTAAACACCTCCAAGATTATATGTATCACCGTCATATCACCTTTTTTTCTACTGCCGGATTACCTACTACCAAAGTGTTACTATGATATTTCCCTTTTACAACACTTCCTGCGCCGATCACGCAATTATCTCCTATTACACTATTTTTTAATATTGTAACATTTGCTCCTATCCAAACATTTTTCCCTATCAGTATAGAACCAATTTTGTAATTTTCCATTCTATTCTTTGACATATAGTCATGGTCATGATCAAAAATCGCACAATTGGGTCCAATATTGGTATCTGATCCAATTGTTATTTTCCCTCTACATGTTAATGTGCAATTGTTATTAAACGCAACATTATTGCCTATATTTAAGATTCCTCCGTTTCTGACTCTTACACTACATCTATCCCTCAAAATTACTCCTTCAATTTTATATTGAGCCCCATTTTCACAATCAATTTGTGATGAAAGCGGCAAGGTTTTATTCTTGAATTTCCAAATATTATCGTTTTTATTCAATTGATGTTGGAGCCCCCCCCCTGTAAATAAACTCTAAAATTTGAATTATTTTCATTTAATAGCCTCCTGATACAGTTTTCGATATCTTTCTTCAGTTTTTTCTTTTGAGAAATTATTATTCAAATACTCTCTAATCTCGCTGCCCATTCTTTCAATAGATTTAGGGTTATCTGACCACTTCATAAACGCCTCGTTTATTTTATCTACTAATGCATTTAAATGTTCTGATTCATTTTCATATTCATACGAAAACATTAATTCTCTAGGAAAATCTCTCACTGTTCCAATCTTAGGTATAATAACCGTTTTTCCCATCGTAAATGCCAGCACAGAACTTCCAGAATTCAAGCTACTTTTAATATCGAGAGGAATTAGCACAATATCTGCCCAATCATAAAAGGAAAACATTTCAGAATCTTCAATAAACCTCGGAATAAAAGTCACTTTAGAAAGATGATTCACTTTGTCTTGAATCAGTTTTTCATAGTCTTTATTGTTTGCTTTTCCTGCAATTACAAATTCTATATTCTTTCCTTGTAATTTATTTGCTGCTTCAAGAATCAACTCTATATTTTTATATGGTCTTACACTTCCCATAAATAAAATGTGCATATTACGTTTCACACTATTCGGCAATTCTGGAATAGGCATTTTTTTTTCAGAATATGCGCCTTCATAACTTGGGTGATACATCACACGCACCTTTTTTTCAATATCTTCATTCGACAAAAAATCTCTCAATATTTTCTTAGAATAAGTACATAAAACCGCAATATAATCCGCCTTTTTACACAAAAATTTCATTAAAAAGTGGTTTATACGTTTGTACTTTGTGTCATGAGCTTGCCTATTATGCATCGTGTAAATTATTTTCATTCCACACCACTTATAATACGCCACCCTCAACAACTGCCTCATCAATAAAGCGATTGCCTTCCATAATTGGCAATCACCAATAGAGTCAAACCAATTCAAATTTATTATCTTGATTTCTTTTGCAAGCTTATGATTCTTTTTTATGTCTTCCAAATCATATACTTCATATCCCGCATTCTTTATTGCCTCTGTAACTATAGCCACATAAGGATTCTTATGATTTAGCGGATAATACACAACCTTATCCAATGTCTTTCTCCTTTAAAATTAAAGTATATATTTTCTCAAAAGTATTTGCTTGCTTTCTTATTTCAAATTCAGATAATTTCGCTAAGAGGTTGCTTTTACACTCCTCTAAAAAGCCATTATTGTCAAGAAAGCAATTCATTGCATTTTTCAGTTCATCACTTACACCTGGGTTAACTAGAATACCTGTTTTGCCTTCTTGTACAATTTCCGGTAACGCACCAATTCTACTAGCGATAACTGGCAATCCACTTTTATAAGCATCTAAAATCACTCTTCCAAATGGCTCGTTCCACAACGATGGGCAAACCAACACATCACATCTATTTAATAATTCTGCAATTTGCGATTCATCTAAAAAACCGGCATAATAAATTCTAGAATCTTTTATGGCTGCCTCTTCAATTTTCTGCGTTTTTTCACCCTTTCCCGCAAAGACTAGCCTTGCATTCGAACTTTCCAGATTTTGAAATGCTTCCAATAGAGTATCTATGCCTTTATGTTCATGAAATCCACCTAAATATACAAAAGTGATTGTGCTATCTACTTTCTTTTTTGCACAATTTACAGCAACATTTTCTTTATTAAACTCACACGCATTATATACTACGCTATGTTGTGACTTTTCAAAAAATCTTCTTTTTTCAACCTCTTTAATCATCATATTCGATGGTGCCGTCAAAACATCCACATAATTGGTAAGCTTTCGATTTATATATTGATATAGTCTACACCCAATATTAGGTGCGTTACAAATTTCATTATTCTTTTTCAATAAATTCGTTTTGTAGCACATTAAGTAGTAATCTCTAATTGTGTGTACCGTATGTATTCCATTTTCTTTCGCCGTTTTCCATATAATTGGTGTAATTTCATAAATATTGTTTGTATGAATTATATCTGGTTTTTCTTTCTTTAAAATGTCAATAATTATATTTCGATTCATAGGATTCCAAAAATCCAAAGCCCTATGAAAAATCATAGTAATAACATTCTTATTTACATTTCCATACGAATGATAAATAGAATGGAATTTTCTTCTATGAACTTTTATACCATCAATAATTTCATCATTATCGGTGTTGCCTGATGCTAATACTGTAATTTCGTTTCCATCAGCTTGTAAAGCTTCCGCTAATTTTTTTACACTATATTCTGCTCCACCCTTAACTTCAGGATAATAAAATGTATTTACCAATAATATTTTCATCTACTTGACTCACCTATATATGTTATTAATCATATTCTCTCAATAAAAGCTTTTTCAATTTTATAGCTTCTATTTTCCAACTATACTTACTCGCTTGAATAATTCCATTTTCCTTTACTAGATTAATTTGACCTTTAGGAAGATTCATGACAGCTACAATCTGTTTCTTCAAATCTTTCAGATTGCGATTTTTAAAATAATAAGCCGCATCACCCAAAACCTCTGGTAATGAAGCTGCATCTGAAGAAATTACAGGAATCCCCATAGACATTGCTTCAATTGGAGGCACTCCGAATCCCTCATATACTGACGGAAATACGAAGATCTGTGCATTCCTATACACATACGGCAATAAATCATCATCCACAAAACCGGTGAAATGAATTCGGTCAACAATTTCCTTATCCAGATTGGAAAGTAAATCATCCATTAACCAACCTTTTCTTCCAGCTAAAACCAGGTTGGTATCAATTTTCTTTTCTTTGATCAGTTCACTAAATGCATCTACCAAGAGCCTCATATTCTTTCTCGGCTCTAACGTTGAAAGGCAGAGAATATATTTTTCTGGAAGTCCATAGCCTTCCTTAGCCTTCATATCTTGTCCTCTATCATAGTAAAAGTTCGCAAAGCAATCCGATAAACCATCATAAATAACGGCAATCTCTTCAGGATTTTTTTTCAAAATCTTTGAAATTCTATCCTTAGAGAACTGCGACACCGTAACGACTTTCTTATGCCCAAACGCAGCTTTTCTGTACATGAGCTTAAAATAGAGAGTCATGTACCTTTTATTTTTACTTGGACAATCCCAACACCCAACATCATGAATTGCACTTATTGCATTTCTGTTAAAAAAGAAAAATGGTGCTGGGAACGCCGGAAAAAAGTAGTAATCTGCTTTTATAGTTGTTAGTTTTAATGGTAACTGCAACTGATTAAAAATCAGTTTATTCTTTCCTCTTACAATAATTTTTCTAACATTGTTCTGCTCCGCAGAAAAATCTTTATGTATCTCATTTTTGAAAACGAGTATATATTCAATATCACTTCTGCTCTGATCCGAAATCAATTCTTTCGTAATACTAAGTGCAAATCGCTCAATTCCAGAAAAGTTATCTGCAAGAGAAGTCAAATCTATTAATACTTTCATCTCTGCCCTTTCTCAGCTGATTTTAAATCCCATTTTACAAAACAGGATGAGCATCAATTCTGTAATAGCTATCCAGTTTATTTTTAATAAGAAAACCGGAATTGCCTTAATGCTTTTTGTTTCAATAATATCTTTTGTTTTCAGACGGTTCCATTGGTTCCTAACTATAGAATTCAAATGGTAACTTTTCAAAGCCTTACATTTTTCAGCAATTGATAATTTTTTATCCTTCGCTAGAGCATAGCCAATTTGAACGGAAGAAAGTATGTACTCCCCCCCCACAGCTCATATGTATCCATGCCCATCTGTTGCAGTTCATTACTTAATTCATCTTTCGCTCGGATAAGCTGCAACTTCCCTGAAATCATTCGATTGACATCAAGATTATATGCTTCTATCGCTGACCCGTCGTTGTTGTGGAGATAATACAGCGGCTCATCTATCGTATAAATCACATCCGCTACTGCCAGATATTTGTTAGTGAAAATCGTGTCTTCACCAACACGCAAATCTTTTCGGAAAAAGATATTTTCCTCTCGGATTATCTTAAGTGAATACATCATACGCCATGGCCCATTTAGTTCCTTTCCCTGGCGCATTCCTCGCTTGCCTGAAAGGTATCCGTGCGTGAGAAGTTCGGCAGCAAGAACATCATCTTCAGCCCGGAATTTTTAAGAGAGAGCAAAGCTCTTTATGACAACCTGTATCCTTCTCGTATTATTGTCGGCACTGATTTAAGTGATGAGCGGTTGGTAGAAGCAGCCCACGAGTTTGCTGGTCTGCTGCAGGAAGGCGCTATCAAGGAGAACATCGACACCCTGTTCATGGGCTTCACCGAGGCAGAGGCAGTCAAATTGTTTGCCAATACATATCTGGCCCTGCGCGTGGCTTACTTTAACGAACTGGACACCTATGCAGAGAGCAAGGGCTTGAACACCCAGCAAATCATCGATGGTGTCTGCCTTGATCCTCGTATCGGCAGCCACTACAATAACCCGTCCTTCGGTTACGGCGGATACTGCCTGCCCAAAGACACTAAACAGCTGCTGGCTAACTATGCTGATGTGCCGGAGAATCTAATCGAAGCTATTGTGGAATCCAACCGTACCCGTAAAGACTTCATCGCTGACCGTGTTTTGAAGCTGGCTGGTTATTACGGCTATGATGCAGAAAACGAGTTTGATGAGGATAAAGAGAAGAAGGTAACGATCGGTGTTTACCGTCTGACCATGAAGAGCAACAGTGACAATTTCCGCCAGAGCTCCATTCAGGGTGTTATGAAGCGTATCAAGGCTAAGGGGGCAACAGTTGTGATTTATGAGCCGACGCTGAAAGACGGCGAGACATTCTTCGGATCAGTAGTGGTTAATGATTTGGCTAAGTTCAAGGACATGAGCAACGCAATCATTGCAAACCGGTATAGTAAAGATCTTGATGATGTGAAAGAGAAAGTTTACACCAGAGATATTTTCCAGAGAGACTAAGAAAATGCGCAGAAGATGAGGGAATAGATTATGGATATTAAAAAGGAATATGAGCGTTGGCTGGCAAATGCAACCGCAGACGCGGATGTTGCCGCCGAACTGAAAACGCTGGATGATACAAAAATTGAAGATGCTTTTTACCGTGACCTCGCCTTTGGCACGGGTGGTCTGCGTGGTGTCATCGGTGCAGGCACCAACCGCATGAACATCTATACTGTGGCAAAAGCTTCTCAGGGTTTGGCTGACTATTTGAAGAAGAACTTTGCAGAGCCGTCTGTAGCAATCGGCTATGACAGCCGTATCAAGAGCGATGTGTTCGCCAAGGTTGCCGCAGGCGTGTTTGCTGCCAATGGCGTTAAGGTCAATATCTGGACTGTCCTGATGCCGGTGCCGACTGTGTCTTTTGCGACCCGGTATCTGCACACCTCTGCCGGTGTCATGGTAACTGCATCCCACAATCCCAGCAAGTACAACGGCTATAAGGTCTACGGTGACGATGGTTGCCAGATCACCACTGAGGCCGCTGCGGAAATTCTGGCGGAGATCGAGAAACTGGATATCTTTGCAGACGTCAAGACCAGTGACTTTGAAGCAGGCATGGCAAACGGCAGCATCCAGTACATCCCGGATGAGGTCTACACCGCCTTCGTGGAACAGGTCAAGAGCCAGTCGGTTTTGTTTGGTGAAGGGGTCAACAAGAACGTGGCTATCGTGTACAGCCCGCTGAATGGCACCGGTCTGAAGCCTGTGACCCGCACCCTGAAGGAGATGGGCTACACCAACATCACGGTGGTCAAAGAGCAGGAGCAGCCGGACGGAAACTTCCCGACCTGCCCGTACCCCAACCCGGAGATCAAAGAGGCTATGGCGCTGGGCATGGAGTATGCCAAGAAGTGCAACGCTGACCTGCTGCTGGCAACTGACCCCGACTGTGACCGTGTGGGTATCGCCGTCAAGAACAAGGCAGGGGAGTACGAGTTGCTGACCGGCAACCAGACCGGAATGCTGCTACTGGATTATATCTGTAGCCAGCGTATGAAGCACGGCAAGATGCCCGCCGACCCTGTCATGGTTAAGACGATTGTTACCATGGACATGGGTGAGCAGATTGCTACCCACTATGGCTTGCGTACCATCAATGTGCTGACTGGCTTCAAGTTCATCGGCGAACAGATCGGCAAGCTGGAACAGCAGGGCAAGGCCGACAGCTATGTGTTCGGCTTTGAGGAAAGCTATGGCTACCTGACCGGTTCCTATGTCCGCGATAAGGACGGCGTGGATGGTGCGTACATAATCTGCGAGATGTTCAGCTACTATGCGACCAAGGGCATCAGCCTGCTGGATAAGCTGGACGAGCTGTACGAGACTTATGGCTATTGCCTGAACACGCTGCACAGCTATGAGTTTGATGGCAGTGCCGGTTTTGCCAAGATGCAGAGCATCATGCAGACATTCCGTGGCGACATCAAAGAGTTCGGCGGCAGGAAGGTCGTCAAGCTGTTGGACTACGCACCGGGTCTGGACGGCCTGCCCAAGTCCGATGTGCTCAAGTTCCTGCTGGAAGATAACTGCTCCATCGTGGTGCGCCCCTCCGGCACCGAGCCGAAGCTCAAGACCTATATCTCTGTCAGTGCAGAAAATAAGGAAGCTGCCGAAAAGGTTGAAACAGAGATTTGCAAGAGTGCTGAAGAGTTCTTGAAGTAAAGATAGAGGAGAAAAAATTATGAATATTATTTTACTTTCTGGTGGTTCTGGTAAGCGTCTTTGGCCTCTTTCTAATGACGTGCGCAGCAAGCAGTTTATCAAACTGTTCAAGCATAATGACGAGTATGAGTCTATGGTGCAGCGTGTGTATCGCCAGATTACCACGGTAGATGCTGATACAAAGATTACTATTGCAACGAGCAAATCGCAGGCAAGTGCCATAAAGAATCAGTTAGGTGAAAAGGCTTCTATTTGTGTAGAGCCTTGCCGCCGCGATACGTTCCCGGCCATCGCACTGGCTGCAGCCTATCTCCACGATGAGCTGGGCGTTGATGAGAATGAAGCTGTTGTTGTCTGCCCGGTTGACCCTTATGTAGATAATACCTATTACGAAGCTGTTAAGACTCTGCAGGAACTGGCAGAGCAGGGTGGCGCAAATCTGACTCTGATGGGCATTGAGCCGACCTATCCTAGTGAGAAGTACGGTTACATTATTCCTGAAAGCGGCGAAAACGTCAGCAAGGTTAAGGAATTCAAGGAAAAGCCGGATGTGGAAACAGCTAAGAAGTATCTGGCTCAGAGTGCACTGTGGAATGCAGGCATCTTTGCATTTAAGCTGGGTTATCTGCTGGACAAAGCACACAGTATGATCGACTTTGAAGATTACCGTGACCTGTTCAACAAGTACGATACTCTGACTAAAATCAGCTTCGACTATGCCGTGGTCGAGAAAGAGTCCAGCATTCAGGTTTTGCGTTACAGTGGTGACTGGAAAGATGTCGGCACCTGGAACATGATGGCCGAGGTCATGGCAGATAAGACCAAGGGCAAGGCCATTCTGGATGAAACCTGCGCGAACACCAATGTGGTGAATGAGCTGAATATTCCGATTCTCTGCATGGGATGTAAGGATATGATTGTTGCCGCCAGTGGTGATGGTATCTTAATCGCTGATAAAGAACGTAGCGGTTACATGAAGCCCTACGTGGAGAAAATTGAAACAGAAGCGATGTATGCCGAAAAGTCCTGGGGTACTTATACGGTCATCGATGTACAGCCAGGCTCTATGACGGTCAAAATCTCCATGAAAGCTGGCGAACAGATGAGCTATCACATGCACAACGAGCGTGAGGAAGTATGGACTGTCGTTTCTGGTAAAGGTAAGGCAATCGTTGACGGTATGGAGCAGGTACTGCGTACTGGTGATGTAATTACCATTGCGGCAGGCTGTAAGCATACTGTTGAGGCTATCACTGCACTCGATATGATTGAAGTTCAGCTTGGAGAGGAAATTAGCGTCACAGATAAGATTAAATTTCCGATGGAATAAAAAGCAGTGGGAGACAGAGTAATGGAAATCATGAAATTGATTCCGACGGGTAAAGATTATTTGTGGGGTGGTACTCGACTTCGGGATGAATATGGTAAAAAGATTGATTTAACACCGTTGGCTGAAACATGGGAGTGTTCGGTTCATCCGGACGGCCCAAGTTATGTGGCAAATGGTACATATAAAGGAAAAACACTGGCTGAAGTATTAAAAGCACATCCGGAATATCTCGGTACAAAGGTAGAAGATGGTGAACTTCCAGTTTTGGTTAAGTTCATCGATGCCAAGAAAGACTTGTCAGTACAGGTTCATCCAAGTGATGAGTATGCAAGAGAGCACGAAGGTGACAACGGCAAGACAGAGATGTGGTATGTCATTGATGCTGATGAGGGTGCAAGTCTTATATACGGCTTTCAGCATGAGGTAACAGAGGAAATCCTCCGAAAAGCGGTTGAGACTGGAACACTGGACAAGCATCTGCAAAAGGTTCCAGTTCACAAAGGCGATACCTACTTTGTTCCGGCAGGAACGGTACATGGCATCGGGAAGGGTATTCTGGTTGCTGAAATTCAGGAAAGCTCGAACGTGACCTACCGCGTTTATGACTATGACCGTGTGGATAAAAACGGCAAAAAGCGTGACCTGCATTTCGATAAAGCTGTGCAGGTTATGAATATGAAGGTGGCACCGGATGTGAGTCAGAAACCTAGAATGGTGAAGTACTATTCTGGCTGCTCCCGTGAGTTGCTTTGTCGGTGTAAATATTTTGAAACAGAAAGAATACAAGTAACAAAGGGCTTTGCATTTTCTGTTATGGATGCGTCTTTTCAGGTGTTGATGTGTCTGAACGGATATGGAGAAGTACAGACGATGGATGCGGAGCAGAAGCCTATGCGGTTCTGCAAAGGTGAAACGTTGTTCTTGCCCGCTGGTCTGGGCAGATGCTTGGCTGTTGGTGATGCAGAACTGATTAAGGTTCGGTGCTAATAGGCTTGTAGTGAGGATGAATAAATGTCAAGAATGAAGTTTATGAATACAGAGATTGATAACTTGACAATGCAGGAAACGCTGCAGGCTATTGATCGGCTGATTCAAGAGGATAGAAGTGCATATGTGGTAACCCCGAACGTGGATCACATTGTACAGCTTGAAACAAGTAAAGAATTACAGGCGGTTTATGAGAATGCGTCATTGATTCTGACGGATGGCAAACCACTGTTGTGGATCGCCAAATGGTATGGAACACCGATTAAAGAGAAAATTTCAGGATCGGATTTGTTCCCACTCTTGTGTGATATGGCTGCGAAAAAAGGATATAAGATGTTCTTTTTAGGTGCGGCTGAAGGTGTAGCTGCAAAAGCGGCGGAAAACCTAGCAAATAAATTTAAAGGATTACAGGTTGTTGGTACATATTCTCCACCATTCGGGTTTGAAAAAAATCAGGATGAGATGGATAAAATTAAATCCATGATAAAAGAGGCTGCCCCGCACATTTTGATTGTTGGTCTAGGCTGCCCGAAACAGGAAAAGTTCATGTACCACCACTGTAAAGAACTCGGAGTACCAATTTCCTTTGGATTGGGTGCCAGCTTTGACTTTGAAGCAGGTAATATCAAAAGAGCACCTCGTTGGATGTCCAATCATGGCTTAGAGTGGCTTTTTAGAATAACACAAGATCCAAAGCGCATGGCAAAACGCTACCTGATAGATGATCGAAAGATTCTTGGTTTAGCAATTAAGTATAGAAAAATAGGTGGATAAATGGACTTAGTAACAATAATCACACCCGTTTATAATGGCGAAAAATACTTGCAACGCTATTTTGCGCAGATAAATGCGATTGGGTATAAAAATTTACAGATAATCGTTGTTAACGATGGAAGTAAAGATGAAACATCAGAAATCGTACAAAAATATGCAGAGGAAGATAGCAGAATAGAATTCATCGATAAAAAAGTGAATGAGGGTGTCAGCAACGCAAGAAATGATGCATTAAAAAGGGCCAAAGGAACGTTTTGTTTCTTTTTCGATTGTGATGATACTTTTGATGCACAAATTGTTGAAAAATGCGTAGCGAAAGTAAAATCTGATACAGACACTGTTTGCTATAATTATGCATCAGTACGCAGAAATGGAAGCGTAGCTGAACATAAGTTTTCCTATTTGAAACGTCAATATAATAAAAAGGAAATTCTGGAACAGGTACTGCCAAATTCCTTTGGAACATCGATAGCAGATTTAAAGGGATGCGGTGTAGCCCACAGGGATGGTGGACTTGATAACCATAATGGCATCCGGGTTATATTCCATAACCAGTTTAATCACAGCTTCGACTGCAGATGTGTCAAAGTGCTGGGTGTAGCTATCGTAGTTCGTAGGGGCCGCTATTACAACAAAGTCCGCATCAGAGTATGCAGCCTTTGCATCCAGAGTTGCGGTCAGGTTCAATTCCTTTTCTGCGAGATACTTCTCGATATAGTCATCCTGAATCGGAGACTTTCGATTGTTGATCAGCTCAACTTTCTCCGGAACAATATCAACTGCGGTTACCTGGTGGTGCTGGGAAAGCAAGGTGGCAATGGATAATCCCACATAACCAGTACCCGCAACGGCGATTTTGTAATTCTTCATGTTATTTACTCCTCCGGCCCTCATCG
>OLPO01001223.1_pt1 | contig 18104 bp, 20 predicted proteins | sample 1672831 | NCBI WGS metagenome assembly OLPO01 (sample SAMEA3136728, study PRJEB25190) | human gut metagenome
CGTGCAAACAAATTTTCTTTAAAATTCGCAGTCTTACGAAGCGGCTCTGCATTTGCTTTCCCCCATTTTGCTATATTCCCATAAGTTTCTATCTTTGTCATACACATTGTCTATAGTATATGTAGGTGCTACTCCTTACTCTGTAGAGTTTCTTTATCAGTCCCCGCTTTTTCATCATCTTCCTCAAATACTTTTTCACCGCAATATGGACAAAACTTAGCTTTATTTCCTATAATTTTCCCACATTTTTTGCAAACTTTTTCGGTCTTATTCTCCGCCCCACTATTCGTTACCACCGGTGTTATCTGCTTTACCTTCTCTAGATCCTCTATTTTCTCATCCTTCGGCACAAGCTTATCCATTTTACTATTAATTTCATTAAGGTTTCGTACCGCAGTAATGGCCATCATCTGCACTTCAAATAAAAGTCGCATAATAATCGGGCCACCAATCATTAACCATGCACCCTCTGCAAAATTACTTTGGATTCCTGTCCACCCTTCTGATACCGAGAACATTGTAAAGAACCCAATACAAAAAAACAGCACACTCGTTAAAACGAATAGAAATCTAAGAATCTCTTCAATGTAAAACCTTTTGAAATGAAAATAATTATATAACCATTTCAAATATTTATTATTTAATTTTCCATCTAGCTTTCTAGGTAAAACTTTCACATAAAGTAACACAATAAGTCCAACTGCAACAATAACTCCAATCGTACTAGCCACAGATCTTGTCATAAATATCGTCTCCTTTTCTAATTCTCAAAATGTCTTTCTTTTTTAACCTGTAATCAAAAGTGAAGTATCATCTACGGTAGTTTCTTTGATTGGGCTGGCATACGTATCATAATCCTCGCCCGGTTTCAACTCCTTAGAGATCAACATTTCTTCATTTAATTCTGTTCCATTCTTTGTAATCTTCCTCACCTCCTCAACACCTTGTACTCCCCACACTACATACATACCGTTTCCATCTTCCGTTTCGTATAAGACAACGGATCGAGCAAACTCTCCAACAAAATACACCTCCCCAGCTTCATCTATACTATAAACATAATTCATCCAGTCCGCATTTGAATATCCAACTTCTGTAATCAATTCTTTAATCCCATCTTCATCAATATCGTACAATGCATATTGGCAATACGATGCCGCTTCTCCATATTCTTCCGATATGCTTTCAAGAACATCTGCATAAATATTATAGTTAGCAACAGTTTTTTGTCCTTTTGGCATATTTGCAGAAACTCCTGCAATTGCTCCAACTAAAATCGCTGCACAAGAACCAATGCCAGCAATTACATGGGATACTTGTCGTTGTCCTTCTTTTATATCCTTCTCTTGATCTTGTTTCTCTATTCCATCAGCGTATTCTCCATCTTGTTTTTCATACGCTGTTAATTCTTGAACATCTTTATCTTCTACCGTTTCAAATTTCTTGTCCGTATAAATTCTCTGTCCACAGCAACTACAAAACTTATCTTCCGGTTGAAGCGGACTCCCACACTGTTCACAAAAGCAAATCTTAGCTTTTTCCTTCTCATTTATAGCCATATTTTCCTTCTCTCTCCTAATACATATTTGTCGCCCATTATTCTTCTCTTGAGTTTCGGAAATCGTCATATCGTATAAATTATACGACTTTATATATTCTTTTGCAACGCTATTTTGAATACTATTAACGATATATTTGCAGAAAGCCGGTGAATCTATGATTAATGTATTGGATCGCATCACCCATTATAGAGCGCAGAAAGGCTGGACAGAATATCAGCTTGCTGTTGAGTCAGGCCTGACTCAATCTACGATCTCTTCGTGGTATCGGAAACAACTGATTCCATCCATCCCGTCCCTTGAAAAGATTTGTGCTGCCTTTGGGATCACGCTCGCTCAGTTTTTCTCAGAGGATGAAAATACCTTCGCCTTAACGCCAGTCCAGCAACATCTGATTGAGGCCTCTGTCAGCCTCACAGAAGCGCAGATGACTGCACTGATTGACTTTTTAAATGCATCATAAAAGGCTATGCGGTTTTACTTTCCGCATAGCCCTCTGTTTGTTCAAACTTTCTATTTCATACTATCATCTCGCACATTCTGAAAAAAGCCGGAATGCACATTTAAATCCACGCACAAAGCCTGCCTCCTCACCTATTTCCGCCAGTGCAAAGGCAATATCGCCTGCATCGCTTCCTTCTACCTCTCTCCCTTCCCTGCTGATTTTAATTTCATTTTCCTCCAGATACCTCCGTACCTCCCGTAATATCTTTTTATCTATCGGGTCGCTCTGACTGGTTTCTTCTTCCAGTTCCATCTCATATAACTTCTTTATTATGCTATCCATCTTCTTACCAGAACCCGCTTGTCCTGCTTCTCCTTTCTACTGGGCAAACCATCATTTTGCTTTTTTACGCTATTGTAGCACTTCACCATGACAAAAAAAGTCATGCACAAAATAAAATGCAATGACTTTTTCACTCCAGCAAAATGTATTGTAGTGCGTTCTCATAATCAAACACAACCGTCCTATACGGTGCTTCGCCATGTCTTTTTCTGAGTGCAGGTAAAAATAGCCGAAGCGTTAATTTTTCCGGCTTTCCATTTACCTGCACAAATTTTTCTTCTATCTCTCTGTATATCCTGCTCGATAGCCACTGCTTGTATACAACCACATCAACCGTGGATTCCCGGTGGCCTTCTCCTCCGATCACTACGCTGCTCCATATCTGATAGTCTGGTATCGGATACCAAACTATCAGAAGCGCAGCTATCACCATTATGACTATCTGTGTATATTTCCATCCTCTACTTCTCACTATACAATCTCCTCATAACATTGTCCATTTATGGGCAATATTATTCTAGCCCATATGCAGGTATTATGCAAGTAAGTGAGGTAATACACGCATGATAACCTATGATCCGCTCTGGAATACGATGAAAGCCAAAGGTATTTCTCAATATCGGCTAATAAAAGAATATGGCATATCTACCGGACAGCTTTCCCGTCTACGAACCAATCAGCATGTCTCTACACATACGCTGGATCGGCTCTGCGAAATACTCGACTGTCAGCTTTCGGATGTTGCTGTTTATAAAAAAACTCCCAAAATCCCTCACAGTCCTGAGAAAATCTTCTGATAATTATTTATTCCATTTTGATCACTTTCCTTTCCACTATAACGAACCAAGGCCAGACTTGTTGCCGTCTGGCCTTATTTAATGTATCATCATTATAATATACAATTGAGCACTTTGATTTGTCATAACCCTCTAAAAGCTTTTGATATACAACACCAAAAAGGCCGCAAATACCTTTCAGCATTTGCGACTCCCTTTACATCGTGTTTTTTCACTGGAACTACGCCCTGCTCTCAGAGTAACCCCTGAAAGCACAACCATATATACAAGCCTCTGCCGTATACATGGTTCCCACCCCAGCCTGAAGCGGTGTGCTCCAGACTGTCTGCCAAGACCGATGCATGAAAATCCTGACAGTTCCCTGTTCGTAAGTTCCTTCATACTATCTACTGTTTAATGCATATTCAATTTTCAGATACATATATGAAAGAATGAACGTGACACGTTTTGATCCGTGACCGTCACATGTATGTTACGTTCCTTTTATTTTTTAATCGTCCATCGGCTCTTCCTTCACCTCTTCTCCTCTGTCATTTTCATCTTCCACAGGTTTAAGCTCCAAGTATGGCTCATCATGCAGTTCTGCCTGCTGACAAGGATAATTCGAATAAAGATATACCGTGCAATCATACCGAAGAAGTCTTGCCCGTCCTATTGCCTGCTCCAACTCCGACTCAATAAAGTAAAGCTGCAAATTCTGCATATCTTTGTCTTTATATGTCATCATTGTATAACTGAATCCATTTCTCTCCACCTGATAATTATTCAGCTCCCCCGTTGTATCATATCCGAACATTGCACCTGCCAGCTTATATACGACCGGCGGCTTATGCGGGGTACCAATCACAGCAATGTCCCTTCCCTTATATCCATCGAATCCCTCTGCCTTTCCGAAATGAATCTCCGAATTCAGAGCCAACTTTTTAAAGGTGATGACTGGCATCTCTTCTCCCAGCTGCTTCTGTATTTGATGTATAATATCCTCCTCCCCATTTCTTTCCAAAAATGCCCGGCTCATGGAATATGCCGTATATTGAATCAATCTTCCTTTATATTTTGCCGGATGAGTTTCTCTGAAATCTATATTTTTAGAGCTAAAATAATCCGTATACAACTTTTTATCTGCCGTTGCTGATAATACAATCATTTTTTCACATCCCGCAAATTCTTTTTTTGCACAAAAATGAATATACTCTTTTTCCCTGTAAAAATATGTGCTGTCAAAAAACTTTGCTATTGGCTCATTTTCTCTAAAGCAGTGCTGATAAATCTTTTCCAGCTTTATGTCTGTCAGTTCTCCGAAAGAAATCTGTCCTGTTTGGCCATTTTCTAAATTCAAAATTTTCCGAATTTCCTTTTTGTCACAGTCCCATACCCAATCAGATTTTAACAGCTGCTTTAACACTCCCACAGACAATTTGTCAGAGCGGTTTAATAACCATCTTAAAATGTCTTCATCAATAATAATCTCATAATCTTTCATCTTATATAATTCTTTCATCAAAAAAAGCGCGTGTGTAGTTACGATACACCGTGCTCCACTCTGTCCGACTTCCATTTTCTTTAAAGCCTGATCGATTCTGTCTTTTTGCTCTGCTGAAAGCTCATCACTATGCTCTCTTTTATACTTGCTGATAATCCCTTTTACTTTCTTCCAAAATCCATTTCGCAAAGCCTTCTCCAGTTCATTCGTCAATTCTAAAATTTGCAGCTCTTCCGCACCTTTTAGCATACTCTTTGTCACTTCACATATCACACCTTTGCCTTCTATCCGTTCCGCGACTTCATGCTGCAAAGCTATCGTCGGTACTGCAATAATAAACTTTTTATTTTTATTATCCCGTACAATATTCGCATATTGCTCCGTCTTTCCGATCGCCGTCTGCGCCTTTATAACATAAATATCCGGTGCTGATGAATCCACCGCTCTCTGTAAATCCCGCCTAAGCTCATCGACACTCTCCTGCAGTTCATAATAATCCGTCTTTTTCTCGATTCTTCTGATTTTGCTAACTGCCTTTCCATAAAGTGAATCACACTCACACTGCTCAAAATAAGGACATGTTGATTTCACGCTGGCACACTTTTCCGGCCAATATCCCGGTATTGTGTTTTCCCAGTCCCGGCTCCATTTTGCATAGCTTAACGGATCATCCGCAATGCTTTCCATAAACCATTCCCGCCCGCCTTTTATATACTGTAGGCTCAATGCAAGTTTGAATTTTAAATCATGATCTATCTCATCTGCCTCTACTACAAAATCCCTGAACAGCAGGCATAGTTTAGATAAAGATTCTTTATCATATTTGACAAGCACCCTTTTTTTAGGGCGCTTTCGCTCCTCCTGAACCTTATCCATTTTTGCATGTCCCTTAATATCAATTTCCTTCCCATTTACACCTTTCTTATTCAGAACCACAAAGATATTGCCATCTACGATTTTATTATCTATTTCATCCAGTTGTTCTCTCGCATACTCTCTTTGATCATATACGCACAATTCCCCCTTCTGTACATATACATTAATCTTTTTACCAAATGCTCCTATGTCACGGATATAATTGCTCTTCTTTGTATCTTTGCAATATTCTTCCAGTGACCGTGCAAGCCCTGTGACAGTTACCCGTGCTTCCATGTCTATGTCTGTTACTTTTTTCCCTCCAAGGAAGATTCTGCTCAGGTCAATGCATGACTTATCTGATTCTGGAAAAAGTCCACGCAATATCACATTTGCCATCTTGGCTACTTTCTTATTTTCAATCCATTCATCCAGCAAAAAGACGGCTCGAAAACGGTTATCATTTTTCTTCCAGCTCAGTGTTCTGTATGTAAATAAATAGGGAACCTGATATTTCTGGCAACGACTTCTAAATTCTGCATCTTCCATACCATCATCAAAATCCAACACCAAAAATATTTGTCTCCCGAAATTTTCTTCCTGTCTTCCACCGTACAATCGTGCTCTTGTAAACGCATAGCCCTTGTTTCCTACTCGTTCTATGATCTCTTCTAAAGATAAATCCTCAACATTATTTGCAACCCTGTTATTGATTACTGTCCATTCATTTTCAGGTTTTATCCTATATTGTTTTGTATCAATATTTATTTCCATAATGGTGTCCTTTCCAGATAAATTTCACAGATTTTTTCTTTATTGTTCCATATTTGGTTAAGTTAGTAATCTTTCACAACAAAACAGAAGAAAAGATATTGACTCGGGTGTTAATGGATATCGGAAATCAAAGATTTCCTTCATTTTTAATCTAACTAACTCTGATCTTCTCCTATTGTGGTTCATCTGAGTATTTTTGCTTGGAATAGATTTGTATTGTATGAAATTTATCTTCTACATTTTTTACGGAACTGTTCTCGTCTTATTTATTTTCTACAAATCTACCTTCAAGGACATCTAAGTAAAAACCAATACAGAATGGAGGTATTTATTTATGTCAGCTATCACTACTTCGATCTCTTCTGAGCAGGAGAATGCAATCCTGACCGTCTTAAGTGTTACGGAAGTCGCTGAATATCTTAGTGTTGGAAAAAACAGAATTTATGAATTGTTGAATACCGGAACATTAAAAGGATTTCGGATGGGATCTACATGGAAGATTAGCCGGATGGCTCTGGAAGCTTACATTCTGGATTCTTCAAAATTATAAAAAATAAACGGGACATGTCATTATGGCATGTCCTGACTTTGTGTTATTGAAAGGTGCACAAGTTTTATCATTACTTTTTATGCAAAACGTAGAACTTATGATTTTTTATCATTTTTTCGCATTTTCCCCTTCTTTTTTGATTTTAAACGATATATAATCCATTCTCTTAAATTTAATTGACCTATGGATTGACCTATCACTTTCCGATTTTACCACAAAATCGCCCTGAAAACGCAATTAACAAACTGTTTGCTAATTTTTTCTCCCCCGCTTCTCCGCACTCTCCCAAAACGCAAAAACCCCCGGAACGCCCATAAACACTGGCTTTTCCGGGGATGACTGCAGAAAAAAAGAGATACCTTTTGAAGTATCTCTTTAGCAGGGCTACCAGGATTCGAACCTGGAAATGACGGAGTCAGAGTCCGTTGCCTTACCGTTTGGCGATAGCCCTATGTTTTATTTTGTTTTTGCGGTTCCTCAACGCGAGATTCATTATAGCGCAGCTTTTTACAAATTGCAAGTACTTTTTTTATTTTTTTTAATTTTTTTTAAATCGTCCCAACAGGGCATTCTTGTACCCCCACAGGCAGCCAAAGCTCACAGAAAAATTTTTACTCTTTCCAGTGCCATTTATCCCAAAACCTGATCAGAATGTGGTATATTAAAAACCAGAGCATTTTTCTATCATTAATTTAAAAAGGAGTGTCTTTATGAGTACACTGAATCTTACTCTGCTCACGGATCTCTATGAGCTCACCATGATGCAGGGCTATTATGAAAGCAATTCAAATGAAACGGTCATTTTTGATGCCTTTTACCGCAAAAATCCCTGCGGCAACGGCTACGCGATCGCAGCCGGTCTGGATCAGGTCATTGATTATATTAAAAATCTGCATTTTTCCGATGAAGACATCGCGTATCTGGACAGCCTCGGCATCTTCCATGCACCGTTCCTGGAATACCTGCGGAGCTTCCATTTTGAGGGCGATATCTGGGCGATCCCGGAGGGCTCCATCGTATTCCCGTACGAACCGCTCGTCAAGGTCATCGCACCGATCATGCAGGCGCAGCTTATCGAGACTGCACTTCTGAACATCGTAAACCACCAGAGTCTGATCGCGACCAAGACAGCCCGTGTCGTACAGGCCGCCCGCGGAGACGGCATCATGGAGTTCGGCCTGCGCCGTGCCCAGGGACCAGATGCCGGTGTCTACGGTGCCCGTGCAGCCATGATCGGCGGCTGCATCGGTACGTCCAACGTGCTTACCGGTCAGCTCTTTGACGTTCCTGTCAAGGGCACACATGCACACAGCTGGATCATGAGCTTCCCGGATGAGTACACGGCATTCAAAAAGTATTCCGAGCTGTATCCGAATGCCTGCCTGCTTCTCGTCGATACGTACGATACGCTGCGTTCCGGCGTGCCAAACGCAATCCGTGTCTTCCAGGAAATGCGTGCAGCCGGACAGGATCTGAAGGGCTATGGTATCCGTCTTGACAGCGGCGACCTCGCCTACATGTCCAAACAGGCCCGCAAGCTGCTCGATGAAGCCGGCTTTACCGACGCGATCATCTCTGCTTCCAGTGACCTGGACGAATACCTGATTGACAGTCTGAAAACACAGGGCGCTGCCATCACCTCCTGGGGTGTCGGTACAAACATGATCACATCCAAAGACTGCCCTGCCTTTGGCGGGGTCTATAAGCTCGCTGCGGTGCTTGATGAAAAGACCGGTGCATTTATCCCGAAGATCAAGCTCTCCGAGAATACCGAAAAGATCACGAATCCAGGCAATAAAAAGATCCTCCGCATTTATGATAAGGAGACCGGCAAGATCCGTGCAGATCTGATCTGCCTCGTCGAAGAAGAATTCGATCCGGAACAGGATATGATCATCTTCGACCAGCTGGAGACATGGAAAAAGACAAAAATCAAGGGCGGCACCTATACCTTACGGGAAATGCTCGTCCCGGTATTCTTAAAAGGCGAGTGCGTCTACACCTCTCCTTCTGTCATGGAAATCCGCGACATCTGTATGAAGGAAAAAGACACCCTTTGGGATGAGACAAAGCGTCTCGCAAATCCGCACACCGTATATGTGGATCTCTCCGACCGCCTGTATCAGATCAAGAGCGAACTGCTTGAGCAGATGGGACGCGAAGCTTTATCTTTGTAACCTGTTCTGTCGCACATACGAAGGACATTTTTATGAAAAAAATAAAATATACCACAGGTCTGCTTTGTACGGCAGCGCTTCTGACGCTGCCTTTGGGCTGTGAAAAAAAACAGGACTCTAATGCTCCTGCCGAACCGGTGAATCTCACCGTCTGGGTCTACTACAACGGAGATCAGCTGGAATCATTCAATCAGCTGGTGGCTGAATTCAACGATACCACCGGAAGGGAAAAGGGCATCATCGTTGACAGCTACAGCCAGGGTACGGTAAATGATCTGGAGGCAAATGTCATGGCTTCTGCGCAGGGAAAGGTCGGTGCTTCTCCTATGCCAAATATTTTTTCTGCCTATGCGGACACTGCCTACACCCTTGATCAGATGGGTGAACTTGTTGATCTTAGCAGCTATTTTACAAAGGAAGAACGTGCTGCTTATGTAGACAGCTATCTTGAGGAAGGAGACTTCTCCGGCAATGGCAGCATCAAGATCTTTCCGGTAGCCAAATCTACGGAGGGTCTTTATCTGAACGATACGGACTGGGAACCGTTTGCAGCTGCTACCGGGGCGAGCTATGACGATCTCTCTACTCTTGAAGGTCTCATAGCAACCGCAGAGAGCTACTACAACTGGACAGATGCGCAGACACCGACGGCTGATGACGGACATGCCCTGTTCGGCAGAGATGCCATGGCAAATTACATGCTTGTCGGCGCCAAATCGCTTGGGTGTCAGATCTTTGAGGTAAAAGACGGCGTTATGACACTGAATTTTGATAAGGAAGTCATACGCAAGCTCTGGGACTATTACTACGTTCCTTATATTAAGGGCTATTTTTCTTCTTCCGGACGTTTCCGCAGCGACGACATCAAGACCGGCAATATCCTTGCCTATGTCGGCTCCACTTCAAGTGCCTCCTTCTTCCCGAATCAGGTCACAACTGACGATTCAGAGGGACATGCGATTACCATGAAGGCACTTCCCTGTCCGGAATTTGCAGACAGCGAACCTTATGCGGTCCAGCAGGGTGCCGGTATGGTAGTCACCAGAGGCTCCGATGAAGAAATTTCGGCCAGTGTGGAATTTTTGAAATGGTTCACTGATCAGGAGCACAATCTTGCTTTCTCCATTGCTTCCGGTTATCTTCCGGTCACCAAGGAAGCAACCGACATGAAACAGATTGAAAAAAGCGAACCGGCACTGAACGATACAATAAAGCAGATTCTGACCGGTGCGGTTACTACCGTCAACACCAGCCGGCTCTATACAACACCAGCTTTTTCAGGTGCAAACGATGCCCGATCCGTACTGGAATATTCCTTAAGTGATGCCGCCTCTGCAGACCGCGCAGTCATTGAGGATCGTCTTTCTGCCGGGCAGCCCTTTGAGGAGGCCGCCGCAGATTTTCTTACCGACGCCCGCTTTGACAGCTGGTATGAGGCAACACTCACAAAGCTGGAAGCCTTTCAGGGCTGACGTATGATGACTCAGATATATTCCAGAAGGAGGATTCCCTTGCAATGAAGAAACAAGGCCGATCTATTTTTCACACGATTTTTCTTGCCATGCTTTCGGTCCTTTTTATCGAAACTCTGCTGCTTCTGATCGTATTGTACCTGAGCAGAGTCGGAGAACGGCTGAACCAGAATGCCATCGATCTGCTTCAAAAGCAGGTCGAAAACCGCAGCAGCTATCTGGAAAGCGTCATGCTCGACAACCAGAATCTATCCTCTCTGTCCGACAAAATCAATACGGCAGCGGAATCTCTTCGGGAATCCGGACTGATCGACATGGAGCATCTCGGAGACAACAGCAATGCCTGCCTTCCCCTGATGGAAGCGATTGATTCCGATCTGATTGAGGAGCTTCGATCTCACTCTGCGACCGGACTCTTTGTGCTATTTAATACACAGGATCTCTCCCGGCGGGAAATACATTCCGATATCCCCTGCATTTATCTTCGTGACCTTGACCCAGATGCTCCGGCGTCTGACCGTAACGCAGATTTGCTTCTGCTCCGTGCCCCGGCCGCCATGGTCAAATCCATGGGAATTTCCACCGACCGTGCCTGGACCCCTGCCCTTTCCTACCGCGGGCTTGGTACCTCCGGTATCCTCTATCCGTCCTTTCAGGCGGCATATGAGGATCATGCGCAGCTGTCTGCCTCTGATTACGGACACTGGACCATCACCAGCTATACGCTGACCGGAGATGATCATCCGGCGATCGCCTATACCATCCCGCTGATCCTTTCGGACGGAACGGTATATGGGGTACTCGGGATTGAAATGACAACTGCCTATCTGCAGTCGCTGCTCCCCTTTTGGGAGCTGCAAAACGAACAGGCCGGCTCCTACCTGCTTGCTTCCCACACCGGAAATCTGCAGGATCCGGAAGTCTCCCTTTCCGCTGCCTGCTGTTCAACCGGCACCGGAATGGAAGCCTATAACTCAGAGGATACACTTCTGCTGACACATAAGAACCGACAGCAGTTTCTTCTGATCAATCACGGAAAACGCTACTATGCGGCACTCGCCCCCTTAAGCTTCTACAACCGCAATGCACCGTTCTCCTCCGAGCAATGGCTTCTGATCGGCACAGTGGAGCTTCGGCAGCTGTTTTCCTTCTCCAACCATGTGATTCTGCTGCTCGGACTCAACATTCTCCTGATGCTGATCGTCGGACTGATCTGCAGTCTGATCTGCAGCCGCAGACTGGCACGACCAATATCCCGTCTTTCCGCGGAAGTGACCGCTGTACAGAAGAACCGGAGAACGATCCCGAACCTCTCTCTGACCGGTATCCGGGAACTGGATCAGTTCTCGACTGCGATCACGACCCTAAGCCGGGATATTCTAATGACCTCGACAAAATTTTTGCGGATCATGGATATGGCCAGTGTCGAACTCGGCGGCTACGAAATCCGTTTTGACACCGGCAGTGTGTATTTTACCGATAATTTCTTCTCCATGCTCGGCGTGAACAGTGAGGAGTCGACTGTATTGACGCCTGTCCAGTTTCAGGAACGGCTGCAATCCTTTACTGCCTCCTGCCCACATACGTCCTCGCCAAGCGGCGGACGGGTCTACCGCATTGTACGGCCAAATGGAGAAACCCGTTACCTCCGTATGGAGGTCAGGCAGGAAGGCCAGGCTCAGTTCGGGCTGATCGAGGACGTCACGATGACCACCTTTGAACGGCTCCGCATCGAGCATGAACGAGATTATGATACGCTGACTGGGCTCTACAACCGCCAGGCATTCCAGCGGGAAAGTGAATCACTTTTCTCCGAACCAAAACAGCTGAAGCATGCTGCCCTGCTTATGCTGGACATGGACAACCTCAAGTATACCAATGATACCTATGGGCATGACTGGGGCGATCAGTATATCAGACAGGCAGGCAGATGCTTCGCAGACTATACACCAAAGGATACCTTGTGTGCCCGGATTTCCGGCGATGAATTCCATTTGCTGTTCTACGGCTATGAAAGTCAGGATGAAATCCGCAAGGTACTCACCAAGCTGCGGGAACAGCTGCACCAGCAGTCGATTCCGCTTCCGGATGGCAAGGTACTGCACCTGAGTATCTCCGGCGGCATCGCATGGTATCCGGAGGATGGCACACAGTTGGATATTTTGAAAAAATATGCAGACTTTGCCATGTATCAGATCAAGCATTCACGCAAAGGCGCACTTGGTGAATTTGATCTTGGCAGCTACAATCAGGAAGCCTACTCCGCGCAGGCCCGTTTGGACCTGCACCGACTGATCGAAAATGAGATGCTCAGCTATCATTTCCAGCCAATTGTCTCTGCCCGGACCGGACAGATCGTCGCCTACGAGGCGCTGATGCGCTCCATGCTTCCGACCCTGAAGTCTCCGGATACGATCATGAAGCTGGCCAGAGAGGAAAACTGTCTGCATGACATTGAGCGGATCACTATGTTTAAAGCGACCGAGGCCTATCTCTCCCTTCAGGAGCGCGGCCTGATTCGCGGCACTGAGCTGCTTTTCGTAAACTCCATTGCCAGCCAGCATATGACTGACGAGGAGAATCAGGAATACTGCCGTCGCTTCGCGGCAATGCAAAAGCAGATAGTCGTAGAAATTACCGAAGAAGAAATGCTGGATCCGGCCTCTCTGGAGGTCAAGAGAGGAACACCGGGCTTTCCCGGCACCTTCGCCCTGGATGACTACGGAAGCGGCTACAGCAGTGAAAAGAATCTTCTGGAGCTCTCTCCGAAATACATCAAGATCGACCTCTCGATCATCCGCGGCATCGACACTGACCCGGACAAGCAGCAAATCGTGGCAAATATCGTCGCCTACGCACACCCGCGTAAGATGCTCATCATCGCAGAGGGACTCGAAACGCCGGAGGAAATCCACAAGGTACTCGAGCTCGATGTCGATCTGCTTCAGGGCTTCTGTCTCGCCCGCCCGGCTGCAATCCCGGGATCGGTGCATTCCGACGCGCTGGATGTCATCTACGACTTTTATCACCTGCAATGACAGTCTTTACAGCTTCTGGCAGATCATTCTGTCAGGAGCTGTTTTTTTATTTTTTCATTTCCATATATGGCAAAACAGTAAATCCACTCTTTTTATAAACACGGACCGCCCGCTCATTTTCTTCTTCCACTTCCAGACGAAGCAACGCCTCCGGATACTTCGCTTCTATATAATCCAGAAACTTACTTCCAAGACCGGTTCCCCGGTAGGCTTCGCGAATATAGAGATCCTCAATCCACATACATGGCTTTCCAAACTCTGTCGAAAAGCTCTTTGCTATCATTGCGTAGCCCAGAATCTCCATCCCTTCCTCAAAAATATATCCTTCCAGATACGGGCTGTCGCCGACACAGGCTGCGATATCGCTCAGAAAAATGTTGTCTGAGCCATTCGTAAATACCGCTGGCGATGCATAAAACACCTGCATCATCTCCAGCACACAATCCGTATCCTTCGCCATCATCGGCCGTATCATGTGATAGTCCTTTTGACCTTCGATTTCGTTCATCTTCCTCTCCTTCCTGAATTTGACACACTTGAAGCCCCCGGCACTGCTCATCATCCTGCGCTACAGATTACGGAGGCTTACTTGACTCGATTAAACCGACTATGCTATAATTTCGGGCAGTTCTGCCCATGCAGAACACCCAACGAAGAATCTTACACCTGTTTTTCAAAATTTTCAAGGAGGTTTTATGAGACGTAAGGCTTTGAAAGTGGCATTCCCGCATACTTTGCCGATCCTTACCGGATTTGCCTTTCTCGGTCTGGCCTACGGTATTTATATGAATACCTCCGGCTTTCCGTTTTACTATCCGATGCTGATGAGCATGCTCATCTTTGGAGGTTCGCTGGAATTTGTCGCAGTTGAAATGCTGCTTAGCCCGTTCGCACCGCTGCAGGTATTTATCATGGCGCTGCTCATTCAGGCGCGTCATCTGTTCTATGGGCTGTCTATGCTGGAAAAATATAAGGGGATGGGCTGGAAAAAGTTTTTTCTCATCTTCGGCATGTGTGATGAGACATTTTCGATCAATTATACCGCAGAAGCGCCCGAAGGCGTCGATAAGGGCTGGTTCCTTTTCTTCATCACACTACTGGACTATCTCTACTGGACCGTCAGCGCCACGGCCGGCGGACTGATCGGCTCTTTGCTGAAGTTTGACACATCCGGAATCAGTTTTGTCATGACAGCCATGTTCGTCGTCATCTTTCTCGATCAATGGCTGAAGGAAAAAAATCACGTTTCCTCTATCATCGGCCTTTCTGTATCCGCGCTGTGCCTCATCTGCTTCGGACCGGACTCCTTTATGATTCCGACCATGCTCATCATCCTCGGCCTGCTCACACTGCTGCGCCCAAGGCTTGAAAGACAACAGGAGGATACACTGATATGACTATTCCACAGCAAATCATCACGGTCGGTCTGTGCGTGCTCGGCACGATGCTCACACGTTTTCTTCCGTTTTTCATCTTCCGGGAGAATCAGGAAACGCCGGCTTTCATCCGGTACATTGGGAAATTTCTCCCTTCTGCAGTTTTCGGCATGCTCGTCATCTACTGCCTGAAAAATGTCAGCTTTCTGAGCGGAAACCACGGTCTCCCGGAACTGCTCGCGATCACAGTCACCACCGGTCTTCATCTCTGGAAACGCCAGATGCTTTTCTCAATCTCCGCCGGGACGATCTGCTATATGCTGCTGCTTCGGTTTGTATTCTGAGATACCATCGGATGAAAAAACTATGAGAAAGATGTATGAAGCAAAAACAATCTTGAACGCTTTGGAAGATGTAAAATCCAACAACACGGTAGGCGGGGACACCGTAATTTCTAATATAAGAAACAAATATGGCATCTAAATTTGGATGTCAGCTGACCAAAAGAACAGAATCCGATTTAGATAGGATTGTCTCGTATATCGCAGTTGAACTTGCAAATCCACAGGCTGCATCTGATTTTATAGAATTCTTAAAAAACTGGATACTTGATCACGAAAGCACCGGTCACGCGTTGATCGGTGCTTTTTTCGCACTTTACTTCTGAACTCTTGACATCAATACTACCGTCTCGACATGCTCGGTCATCGGAAATAAATCATACGGCCAGCAGCCCTCTGCCTGATAACCGTGCTTTCGCAGGTAAGCGAGGTCCCGCGCCTGTGTCTGCGGATTGCAGGAAATATAGACAACCTTCTTCGGGGCAAGGGTGACGATGGAAGATAAAAATGCCTCGTCACTGCCCGCGCGCGGCGGATCCATAAAAACTACATCCGCATGCTCTCCGGCTGCCGCCATCTCTGTCATAAAAATGCCTGCATCATTTTCATAAAAGCGTGCGTTTTCCACGGCATTCATCTTTGCATTGCGCACCGCGTCCCTGACTGCATCACCGTTCAGCTCGACACCGATCACCTCTTTTGCCTTTCTTGCTGCGATCAGGCCGATCGTACCGATTCCGCAGTAGGCGTCAATCACCCGTTCCTTTCCGCTCAGACCCGCCAGCTCCATCGCCTTCGCATAGAGCTTTTCCGTCTGTACCGAATTGATCTGGTAAAAGGATTTTGGGGATATCCGGAAACGGCAGCCGCAGAGCTCATCCTCAATGTAGCCCTTGCCATACAGCACGGTCTCACGATCCCCAAGCACCATGCTCGTCTTTTTATCATTGACATTCAGCACGATCGTCGTGATCTCCGGATGCAGCTTCAGAAGCGCTTTGACAAAATTATTTTTCGACGGTAGGATCGGCGAACCGAGCACGAGCACAACCATGACCTGACGGGTCACATGCCCGATACGAATCAGGACATGCCGGAACAGACCATAGCCGGTATCCTCATTGTAGGTCTTGATCTTAAAGGATTTCAGAAGATCCCGGATGTCCCGGATGATTGCATCTGCCTTCTGATCCTCAAGCAGACACTCATCAACCGGAATGACATTGTGCGTTCCCTCCTCATAAATGCCGGAGACGATCTGTCCGTCCCGCTTGTGCGTAAAGACTGCATGCACCTTATTGCGATAATGCAGCGGTGCTTCCATACCTGTGATCTTGTGCACTGTACAGTATGGCTTCATAAGAATCGATACCTGCTTCTGCTTCTTTTTCAATTGCTCCTCATAGGTCAGATGAAGCAGCTGACAGCCACCACATTTTTTCTCCACACGGCATATCTGTCCCGGAATTTGTTTTTTCTTCGGGACCGCAGTAACAGCCAGTTCCTTACCGGCTTCCTTTCTGCCCGGCCTGATTTCGTTCCTTTTCCTTGTGGCGGATCCGCTTTCACTGTTTTTTTTCATTCCCGGCTTTTTGGCTGATCCGACCTTTTCGTTTTTCGCCTGCAAATGCCCTGCCCGACGGTCTGTTTTTTCTGTCACTGCAGCCTTTTGTTTACCAAAACGAAACGATTCTTTTTTCTGATTCTTTTTTTCCTGCATGTATCTGATCCTTTCTTCTAAATCCCTGCCTCTGATTCACGGCTTCCGGATTCCTGCTTCTTTCTCTTATGCTTTCCTTGTCGCCTCTGTCACTTTTTCCTCACACCTTCATAATCGAACTCCGGAATAAAGCTCTCATCTGCCGTCGCACCCTCCTGATAGAAGCCGTTCTCTACGCCGATCTCTGCAGCATAGTCGAGCAGCCGTTCGTATTCCCGCTTTGTCACACGCCGGTTCAGATTGGGGTCGGCAAATTTCTCCGACATCGGTGTGTACTGATTCATCATACTGATGTAAATCTGATCTCCGTAAGTCTCATGCAGATAGCCCACGACCTTCTTCGCCTCCCGCACATGCCCCGGAAGTAAAAGATGGCGCACAATCACGCCGCGCCGCATGATCGGACTCGCTTCCGTCCGGTCCTCCGGCATAAATTCCGCCTGCGGCTGCTGACGTACCATCTCAGAGATCGCCTCCATCGCATACTGCGGATAATCAGGTGCATGGGAATACGCTGCAGCCAGCTCCGGTGTCAGATATTTCAGATCCGGCAGATAAATATCTATCAGCCCTTCCAGCTGCCGCAGGGTCTCTGCCTTCTCATAGCCACTGCTATTGTAAACGATCGGAATCCGCAGCCCCTGGCTCTTCGCACACGCAAGTGCCCGGATGACCTGCGGCACATAATGTCCCGCCGTGACCAGATTGATATTGTTGGCGCCCTTTTCCTGCAACTCCAGGAAAATCTCCGAAAGACGGGCTTCTGAAATCACCAGACCGGCCTTTCCGGATGCAATCTCCCGGTTCTGACAGAAAATACAGCCAAGCGCACAGCCAGAAAAAAAGACTGCCCCGGATCCGGAGCGGCCTGACAGGCACGGCTCTTCCCACATATGCAAAGCTGCCCGTGCGACCCGGATCTGGGCATCCACATGGCAGCGCCCCTTCTGTCCCGCTGTTCGATCGACATGGCAGGCACGCGGGCACAGGGTACACGGTGCATAGAAAGCCTTTTGCGTTTGCATAGTATCGCTCTGTTCTTCTTTTTTTATTTCACTCATAGATGTTTGATTCTTTCTTTTGATAATGATGATGCCAGGGTCAAAAGGTCAAAAAGCCATTCATGCTTGCATGATAAGGCTTTTGAACTTGGGACCCGCCAAACATGAGAAAGT
>OLPO01001225.1_pt1 | contig 18087 bp, 12 predicted proteins | sample 1672831 | NCBI WGS metagenome assembly OLPO01 (sample SAMEA3136728, study PRJEB25190) | human gut metagenome
GAGCCGACATAACCGGTGTAGCCTTCACGCAGCGAAGCTGTTGGAATAAATGCGACTTTTTTATTTTCAATTTCTTCCTTTATCAGACTTCCTACACTTGAAAAGTGCGAACATAAAAACAGTTTCATCAGTATTCTCCTTTATATATAAATTCTTATTTGTTGAACTAAGCCGTGTTTACCATACTCTCCAATGAAAGAACGCCCTGATATAGCGTAATTTGCTGTCTTCCTGCGTACGTGCGTACACACTCCACAGGAATTCTAAGGGCCCTGCCCCCTTAGCACACGGACTCTGGAACAAAGTCTAGTGTGTTACGCCTTGCCAGAGGTGTACAGGCTCCCGGTGCGCACGTTCGCAGCAATTGCCATTAATGCGCCATATAAGTGGCAATCAAGTTCGCACAAAGCGACCTTGATCCCGCAAAACAAAAGGCAGGATACCATCACCACGATGATATCCCGCCTTTTGTTCGTTCCTGTTTACCGTTCCGAGTAGTGCTTCCGCAGAATTTCCGATAAACAAAAAACGTACCCGAACCCTTTCTCGTAAAGAATCGGGTTCGAGTACGAACTGAATGGTGGAGCAATAAAAAACCACCACAAAGGTGCCTGTCCCCTTTGTGGTGGTTTTGGTCGGTTAGGCGAGGAGGGTGTGGCCGTAGGCGTTGGCGGCCTTGATGGCGGCGGCGAACTTTTCGTCGGTGAAGGGCTCCGGGTTGCCCTGCTTCCACTCGTTGGTGGCGTGCGCGTGCTCGCACAGGGCAGGGATGTCGGCCTCGGAAAGCCCGACCTGCTCAAGCGTCACGGGCAGGCCCATCTGCTTGTTAAAGGCTGCGTAGCGCTCAAGGTTCTCGGTGTCGCCCGTGTAGGCGAACAGCACGAGTACGCCCAGGCTTACGACCTCGCCGTGCAGGTAAGTGCCCTCGCGCGGAATGCTGCAGGTGGCGTTGTAGAACGCGTGCGCCACGCTCGAGTTGTAGTAGTAATCGTTTTGGTTGGTCAGGTTGGAGACGTAGCCCGTGTTGACCACGATGTCGAGCGCGATCTGCTTGACGGCCTCGCTCGACAGGTTCTGGCGCACGTCCTCAAGACCCTGGACGCCATAGGTAAACAGTGGCTCGGAACAGGTGTGGGCGAGCGCCAGGCCAAGACCGGCGGTGTGCTCCAGGTTGCCGGCGCTCGTGGCGTACTCGACCTCGGGCTGTTTAGACAGGGCATCGCCCACGCCGGCCCAGAAGTACTCTGCCGGTGCCTCGGCGATGATCTTGGGGTTGATGAAGATGTGCGCCGGTCGGTTGGGGTACGAATAGCCCTCGAGCGAGCCGTCGTCGTTATACACGACGGCAATGGCGGTCGCGGCCGAGCAGTTGGAGCAGATCGTCGGCACCGTAAAGACGATCTTCTTGAGCTCGATAGCTGCGGTCTTCACGGTGTCGAGCGCTTTGCCGCCGCCGCATGCGATAAGCACGTCGGCTTCCTGGCAGGCAGGGGAGTTTACGACCTTGGCGATATTGGCGCGCGTACTGTTGGTGCCGTAGACGCGCGTCTCCAGAATTTCGACGTCGGTACCCGCCAGCGCAGCTTCGATACCGGGAAGTGCTGCGGCCAGTGCCCGCTTGCCACCGATGATCGCGACCTTCTTCGCGCCGTACTCGGCCAGCGCGCCGGGCAGCTCGTCAAAGCAATCCTCGCCAACGGTGTAGTCGCTCATTCCAATCGTGCGCATAGCAACCTTCTTTCGTTCGATAAAGTGCTTTCAGGTATTTTGCTCCAAGAGAAGGTCCACAGCCGCGAGAAATTTCGAACGTATAAAACCAGTGTTGAGGGTTTTTCGCCGGCGCGGAACGTGCTAGCATACACCGCATGAGCGTTGATGGGGACGAGTAGTCGGCCGTCCGCATGCTACAGAGAGCGGGGAGCGCTGAGAACCCGTGCATGCGACCGATGAAAATCACCCCGGAGCTGCGGTCCCAACGGACGCGCCGCACAGGCACGTCTTAGTAGATATCGCCGAGATGGTCGTCGATACAGATCAGCCGAGTAACGGATGCGAGCGCGCGGCGACGCGGGCGAGGGCATCTAAGCTGGGTGGTTAAGCGAAGAGCTTTTGCGGGCGTACGGCCCGTTTTGTGGCGCTTCGTCCCAGCTTGTAGGGACGGGCGCTTTTTGGTGCCCTACGGGCGTGCGCGCCCACGACATGAAAGGGGTACCGTGGCAAACGAGTACAAGCAGACGATGAATCTGCCCAAAACCGGATTTCCCATGCGTGCCGGTCTTTCCAAGTCCGAGCCCAAGCGACTCAAGGACTGGCAGGACAACAAGGTCTACGAGCAGGTTCTGAAGAAGAACGAGGGTCATAAGAAGTTCGTGCTGCACGACGGCCCTCCGTACGCCAACGGCCCGATCCACATCGGCCATGCCATGAACAAGATCTCCAAGGACATGATCAACCGTTACTGGATGATGCAGGGCTATGAGGTTCCCTATGTCCCCGGTTGGGATTGCCACGGCCAGCCGATTGAGCACAAGGTCGAGGAGAAGCTCGGCACCGAGAAGTTCAACCAGACCCCCACGGCCAAGATCCGTGAGCTCTGCAACGAGTTCGCTGTCGAGAACATCGAGCTGCAGAAGGCCGGCTTCCGTCGTCTGGGCGTGCTCGGCGACTGGGATAACCCCTACCTGACGCTCTATCACCAGCATGATGCCGCCGATATCGAGGTCTTCAAGGCCATGTTCGATAAGGGCATGATCTATCGCGGCCACAAGCCGGTTCACTGGTGCAAGCACTGCCACACCGCGCTGGCCGAGGCCGAGATTGAGTACTCCGACGAGACGAGCCCCTCTATCTTCGTTCGCTTTGAGATGACCTCCAAGCCCGCCGGTCTCGAGAACTTTGACGGCCCGGTCGACTTTATCATCTGGACGACCACGCCGTGGACCATCCCCTCCGACCAGGCTGTTTCCCTCAAGCCCGGCGCCGCCTATGTCGCCGTTGAGCACGATGGCCGCGCCGAGGTCATGCTCGAGGACCTGGCTCCCAAGTGCTGTGAGGAGTTTGGCTGGGAGTACACCCCGGTCATGGTCGACGGCAAGCCCTACGTGGTTCCCGCCGAGACCTTCCACCACATCCACTACAAGCAGCCGATTTTTGACGGCGTTGAGGGCGTGGCGCTGCTGGCTGATTACGTCGGTGTCGATGACGGTACCGGTATCGTCCACAACTCGCCCGGCCACGGCGTCGACGACTACTTTGCCTGCCTCAAGGAGGGTATCACCGACATCTGCATGCCGGTCGATGACGACGGCAAGTTCTACACCGGTGAGGAGTTTGGCACCGGTGGTCCCTTCAGCGGTATGGATACCGATGAGGCCAACCCGCACATTATCGAGTTCCTGCGCGAGCGCGGTACCCTGGTCCTCGAGAAGAAGATCACGCACAGCTATCCGCACTGCTGGCGCTGCAAGCACCCGGTGCTCTTCCGCGCTACCGACCAGTGGTTTGTCTCGATGGACAAGACCGGCTTGCGTGAGCAGGCTGGCAAGGAGGTCCGCGAGAACGTCAAGTGGTATCCGGCCCATGCCGCCAACCGCATTGGCGCCATGGTCGAGCAGCGTCCCGACTGGTGCATCAGCCGCCAGCGCAACTGGGGCGTGCCTATTCCAAGCTACACTTGCGCTGACTGCGGCGAGAAGGTCATGAACGACGCCACGCTCGACGCCGTCATCAAGCTCTTCCACGAGAAGGGCTCCGATGCCTGGTTCACCGACGCTCCCGAGAGCTACCTGGGCGAGGCTTGCGTTTGCCCCAAGTGCGGCGGCCATCACCTCAAGGCCGATAAGGACATTCTCGACGTGTGGTGGGACTCCGGCGTGTCCTGGAAGGCCGTCTGCGAGTATCGCCCCGAGCTTGAGTACCCGGCGGACGTGTACCTCGAGGGCTCCGACCAGCATCGCGGTTGGTTCCAGAGCTCGCTGCTCACCTCGGTGGGCGCCAACGGCCATGCTCCCTACAAGGCGGTCGTCTCGCAGGGCTTCACGCTCGACGGCCAGGGCCGCAAGATGTCCAAGTCGCTCGGCAACGTCATCGACCCCAATAAGGTCTGTGACGAGATGGGCGCCGACATCATCCGCCTGTGGGTTGCCTCCGTCGACACCAGCTCCGACGTTTCCATCGACCACGAGATTCTCGCTCGTACGTCCGATGCCTACCGTCGTTTCCGCAACACGCTGCGCTTCCTGCTCTCCGAGCTCGAGGGCCAGTTTGAGCCCGAGACCGACGGCGTCGCCTTTGCCGACCTGCTGCCGCTCGACAAGCTCATGGTTGCCCGCCTGACTCAGGTCCAGGCCGAGGTCGACGATGCCTACGCCAGCTACGAGTTCCCGCGCGCCTACCGTGCGCTCTACGACTTCGTGGTTACCGAGCTTTCCAATGTGTACCTCGACGCCCTGAAGGACCGTCTGTACTGCGAGAAGCCCGGCTCGCTCGAGCGTCGCAGCGCTCAGACCGTGCTTGCCGAGCTCTTCTCGATGCTCATGCGCGACCTGCAGCCGATTCTGTCCTATACCGTCGACGAGGCCATGGCCTATGCGCCCGCCGGCTGCGTCGATCACCAGAAGTACGCCGCGCTGCTCGACTGGTACAAGTCGCCTATCACGGTTGAAGAGGCCAATGAGTTTGAGGGCGTGCTCGAGGCTTCGCTCGAGCTCCGTAGCGCCGTGACCAAGGCCCTTGAGGATGCCCGTTCTGCCGGCACCTTCACCAAGAGCCAGCAGGTCCGCGTCAAGGCGGTCGTTCCCGCCGAGATGTACGTGCTGCTGACCGGCGACAAGGCCGTCGACCTGGCCGAGTTCTACATCGTTTCCGATGTTGAGCTTATCCAGGGCGAGGAGCTCTCCGTTGCCATCGAGGCTGCCGAGGGCGAGTGCTGCGATCGTTGCTGGAACTACCGCACCACCGTCGGCGAGTACAACGGCCACGCTCACATCTGCGAGAGGTGTGCGAACGCTTTGTAGTTACGCGGTTTTACCAAACCGCGTAACCGGTTGACGCTGCAAACCCGCCAGAGCGGCAATCTGCCTTTCAGCTTCGGCGGCATGACCAGAAGGTCTATGCCGCCTTGCTTCAAGGCACCTTGCTCGCCCTGGCGGGTTTTCGCTGTCGGTAACGAATCATCGGCTATTTCGTTGCTGGTCAATATAAGATATTGATTTACGTTAAACGTAATTCGATGTTCTTGAGGGTAGGGGATTTCTTTGGGTCGTTCTGCGGATATGACGCCGCCTTTGCGTTGGCGGTTGGGTGTTGCTGGTGGCGTGGCGTTGGCCGTGCTGCTTGTTGACCAGCTGACCAAGCTTGCGGTTCGTGTCGTGGGCGATGCTCTGCATGTGACTGTTATCCCCGGTGTGATCGACTTCCTTTTCGTGCGCAACATCGGTGCTGCCTTTAGCATGGGCGAGGGCCATGGCATAGCGTTTGCCGTGCTGGCGTTGGCGGTCATTATCGCTATTGCCGTGTACCTCGTTCGTGCGCCCCAGCTCGCCTATCTTGAGGTTGTAGGTATGGCGATGGTTGCGGGCGGTGCTATCGGCAACGCTATCGATCGTTTGGCCTTTGGCTTCGTGACCGATTTTATTGCCACCACCTTCATCGACTTCCCCGTCTTCAATGTGGCCGATATTGGCATTACCTTGGGCGTCGTGCTCGCCCTCTTCGGCTACATGTTCTTGAGCCCTGCGGCCCGCGAGGTCGATGCGACCGCCGAGCTCAACGCCCGTGACGAGGCCCGCGCTAAGCGCAAGGCCCAGCAACGTGGGGAGCGTGCTCGCAAGATTCGCGAAAGGAATGAGCGCTAATGGCCGACATCCATATTCTTGTTGCCGACGATTCCTCTGGTCAGCGTCTCGACGCCTATCTGGGCGCCAACGACGGCTGCCCCACGCGCTCTGCCTGCGCACATCTGATCGAGGGAGGCGCCGTTGCCGTCAATGGCGAGACCTGCCTGTCCAAAAAGTATGCCGTGCGCGCCGGCGATCGCATTTCGGTCGACCTGCCCGAGCCGCACGATCCCACCGATGTGATTCCCGAGGCTATCCCGCTCGACATTCGCTACGAAGACAACTATCTCATTGTGCTCTCCAAGCAGCGCGGTCTTGTGTGTCATCCTGCTCACGGCCACGAGAGCGGTACGCTTGCGAACGCCTTGGTCTACCACTGCGGTATCGATCATCTGGGCACCGTGCAGGGCGAGGACCGTCCCGGTATCGTGCACCGTTTGGATCGCGATACCTCGGGCCTCATGCTTGCGGCAAAAGATGACGACACCCAGCGTTCGCTCCAAAATCTCATCCGCACGCGTACGCTCGATCGTCGCTATATCACGCTTGTTCACGGTCACATTGCCATGGACGAGGGAACCATTAATACCGGTATCGCCCGCTCTACGCGCGATCGCGTCAAGATGGCGGTGTCCGACGATCCCTTTGCGCGTCAGGCCATCACGACCTTTAAGGTGCTCGAGCGCTTTGATTCTACGCGCTTTGACGACGGCTATACGCTGGTGGAATGCCACTTGTTTACGGGTCGCACGCATCAGATTCGAGTGCACATGCGTCATATCAACCACGCTTGCGTGGGCGATCCGCTCTACGGCAAATGCGATGCTCGCGCCGACCAGGGTCTGACCAGGCAATTCCTGCATTCCTGGCGCGTGGCGTTCGATCATCCGGTAACGGGGGAGCGCATCGAGTGCCGTGACGAACTGCCCTGGGATCTCGCCGCGGTTCTTGACGATTTGGCCCCGCGCTCGCTAGGTCGAACCGAAGCCGGCGACGAAATCGTTCCGCAGCTCGGCTTGCTCGAAGCCTAGTCAGTTTTAGGTGGTTTCTTGAACTCGGTAAGCCTGCGGTAAGATATACGATTGTCTACGTTACGCGTTCCCGGGAGCCTGTATGCTCGCCTTTTTACAAACCAACACGCCCATCGTGATCTTCAATCAGATTGTCGTCACGCTGCTCACGGTCTGCTTTCTGTACCAGGTGGTCTTCTTTGTCATCGGCGCTCTTCGTGGCGAGGTCGCGCCTCCCAAGGCCAAAAAACTCCACCGCTATGCCTTCTTTATCGCGGCGCATAACGAGGAAGCCGTGATCGCCAACCTCGTACGCTCCATCAAGGACCAGGATTATCCGTCCGAGCTCATTGAGGTCTTCGTGGTCGCCGATGCTTGCACCGACAATACGGCACAGCTTGCGCGCGAGGCCGGTGCTATTGTTTATGAGCGCAATGACCTGGCCCGTAAGGGCAAGAGCTGGGTCATGGACTTTGGTTTCGATCGCATTCTCAACGAGTATCCCGACACGTTTGAGGGTTACTTTATCTTCGATGCCGACAACGTTATCTCCCGCGATTACGTGTCTAAGATGAACGATGCCTTTGACCAGGGCTTCCATGTGGTCACGAGCTATCGCAATTCCAAGAACTTCGGCAGCTCGTGGATCTCGGCAGCTAATGCCACTTGGTACCTGCGCGAGGCGCGCTTCCTCAACAACGCGCGTAATATCTGCAAGACGTCCTGCGCTGTCTCGGGTTCGGGCTATCTCATTTCTGCCAGCGTGATCGAGGGCATGCACGGCTGGCAGTTCCATACGCTGACCGAGGATATCCAGTTCACCACGTTCTGCGCCATTCACGGCATTCGCATTGGCTATGCGCCGGCGGAGTTCTTTGACGAACAGCCCGTGACGTTTAAGGCGTCCTGGAAACAGCGCATGCGTTGGACCAAGGGCTTCTACCAGGTGTTCTTTACCTACGGTAAGCACCTGGTCAAGTCGACGTTCCGCTATCATCGCTTTGCTGCCTACGACATGTTTATGACCATCGCTCCGGGCATGCTGCTGTCCCTGATCTCCATGCTCGCCAACGCGACCTTCCTCATCGTGGGCGGACTTTCGCATGGCTTCTTGGCCACCGAGGTCGAGATGCAGGCTTGTGCCGCCTCGCTCATTATGACCTTCGCGATGATGTACCAGACCTTCTTTATCCTGGCGCTACTCACCACCATCTTCGAGTACAAGCATATTCACTGCGCGCAAAAGTGGCGTTTGGTGACCAACCTATTTACCTTCCCGATCTTTATGTTCAGCTATATTCCCATCACGGTGGCGGCCCTGTTCCTAAAGGTCGACTGGGTCCCGACGCAGCACGCCGTCAACGTTACCCTCGACGAGGTCATGCAAGGCGCCAAATAACCACCACCAAAACCACCACAAAGGGGACAGGCACTTTTGTGGTGGTTTTTGCTTTCGAGTAGCTGCCCAAGGAGGTGCACGATGCCCTACATCCCATTTTGGATTTGCATCTTTGCCGGTGCGTTGGTTGATGCCCGTGAGCGACGGTTTCCCAATGAGCTTGCCGGCGTGTGTGCGGTGGCGGCGTTGGCAGGCGTCTGGCTCGACAAGGGCGTTACCACGGCGCTTGACCACGCCGGTCTTGCGGTCATCGTCTACCTTGCCCTTGTGCTCGCTGAGTCGCTCTGGCGGCGCCTTCGCCACGCCCCCGGCATCGGCATGGGGGACGTCAAGGCGCTCTTCGCGCTTTGCACGCTTGACCCTCTGGGTGGCATCGTTGCGTTTGCTACCTCGCTCCTTGTACTTGCTGTCGCCTGCCTCATCACAAAATCGCGCTCCCTGCCATTGCTCCCGTTTTTGGTGCCGATTTTTGCCATAATCGAGGTCGTGGGCTGCACGTTGTAACCGATTGCGCATCCTTCTTAAGGAGCATGCCATGGCAACTAATCAAGAAACGGCCGTCATTAAGGCGCGCATGGACCGTATTCCGTCGGCGTTGTCGCCCGAGCTTGTCGAGCGCATTTCCGCCGATCGTGCTTCGGGTTCTGTCAACCCGTATCGTTGCAACGACGACCAGGTCATTCGTCGTATTGATCGCGCTGCCGACAAAGGCACGCTTATGCGTCCGGCCTTTATGCGCGATGCCGAAAAGATTCTTCATCTGCCCGCGTACGCCCGATACGCCGGCAAAACGCAGGTCTTTAGCTTTCGCAGCAACGATGACCTGTCACGCCGCGGTCTGCATGTGCAGCTTGTTTCGCGCATTGCACGCGATATCGGACGTGCTTTGGGGCTCAACTGCGATCTGATTGAAGCGATTGGCTTAGGCCACGACTTGGGTCACACGCCCTTTGGCCATGCCGGCGAGCGATTCCTCAACGATATCTATCACGAGCGCACGGGTCGCTTCTTTTTCCATAACGTGCAGTCGGTCCGTGTGCTCGACGCGCTGTACGGCCGCAACGTGTCGCTTCAGACGCTCGATGGCGTGCTGTGCCACAACGGCGAGTACGAGCAACGTGTGTTTGAGCTCTCGGGCATGGGTTCCTTTGACCAGTTCGATCAGACGGTAAAGGATTGCATTGCCACGGGCTATAGCGCAATTGAGCACCTGCGTCCCATGACGCTCGAGGACTGCGTGGTTCGCATCTCGGATATCCTTGCCTACGTGGGGCGCGATCGCCAAGACGCCATTGCGGCGGGCCTGCTGTCGCCCGATGCTTTTGACGACGGCCTGGGCGGAGCATACAACAGCTGGATCCTCACGCATGCGTCCATCGATATCGTTGAGCACAGCTATGGCAAGCCGCGCATCGAGATGAGCGAGGACTTGTTCGAGGAAATCCGCCGCGCTAAGCGCGAGAACTACGAGAAGATCTATAGCAAGGGCGGCATCGAAGGCGACTCCGAAGCGGAACTGCGCGAGGCGTTCGAAAAGCTCTATGACCGTTGCCTGCAGGATATAAACGAAGGCGACAAGTCCTCCTATATATTTAAGCACCACATTTCGCGCATTGAGCAGCAGCTTTCCTATTACGACCGTACCTATGCATGGCAGGACGATAAGGACCAAGCCGTGGTGGATTACATTGCGAGCATGACGGATGGCTATTTTTGCGAGCTCACGAGCAAGTTGTTCCCGGGATTGAAGTTTCCGCACCGTACCTATATTAACGAACGGTAGTTCGTATATTTTCGGTATACTGTTCGTGGAAAACGTTTTTGATTGATGCACGGGATGGCTATGGACGACCTTTTTTCTGCTTCGACGCGCGAGCGTTCCTTTCAGAATGCACCGCTTGCGGTGCGCATGCGCCCCAATTCGCTTGATGAGTACGTGGGCCAGCAAAAGGCCGTCGGTAAGGGCTCATGGTTGCGTGCTGCGATTGAGCATGACGTGCTGTCGAGTGTGATTCTGTACGGGCCGGCCGGTACGGGCAAGACGACGCTGGCCCACATTATCGCCAACCATACCAAGGGCGAGTTTGTTGAGGTCAGCGCCGTGACGGGCACCGTGAAGGACCTGCGCCGCGTGATTGACGAGGCCAAGACACGCCTGAATACGTACGACCGTCGCACCATTCTTTTCATTGACGAGATTCACCGCTTCTCCAAGTCGCAACAGGACGCCCTGCTGCATGCGGTTGAGAACCGTACCGTCATTATGATTGGCGCCACGACGGAGAACCCGTACTTTGAGGTCAACTCGGCATTGTTGTCGCGCGGTCGCGTCGTGGAGCTTGAGCATCTTAAAGACGAGGATATCGCCACGCTGATCGAGCGTGCACTCGAGGCGCCGCAGGGTTTGAACGACAAGTTCTCGGCCGATGAGGATACGGTTAAGACCATCTGCACGCTGGCTGCGGGCGACGCTCGCTCGGCGCTCACGACGCTCGAGCTTGCGAGCGAGATTGCCGTCACGCGTCCCGATACCGAGGGAACGCCAGCGCCGGCGGCGGGGGAGCGCTATCCCATCACCGTGGATGACGTAAAGATTGCCAACCCGCGTCGCGGCTTTTCGTATGACAAAAACGGCGATATGCACTACGACATCATCAGTGCGTTCATCAAGTCCATGCGCGGCAGCGATCCCGATGCCACGATCTATTGGCTCGCGCGCATGATTGACGCGGGGGAGGATCCCAAGTTTATTGCTCGTCGCATTATGATTCAGGCTTCTGAGGACGTTGGCAACGCCGACCCGCAGGCGCTTTTGGTGGCGCATGCCGCGTTTAAGTCTGCCGAGGTCATTGGCTATCCCGAGTGTCGCATTAACCTGGCTCAGGCTGCACTTTATGTGTGCCTGGCGCCTAAGTCCAACGCATGTGAGGCTTCGATCGATGCGGCACTGGCCGATATCCATAGCAGCGGCTTGCGCGAGGTGCCCAACTATCTGCGCGATCGTCACCGTCCCGGCAGCGACGAGTACGGTGTATACAAGTACCCGCACGATTATCCTGAAGGTTGGGTCGACCAGCGCTATTTGCCTGAGGGGTTGGAGCGCGGCGCGTTCTGGCAGCCTGCGGGCCGCGGCTGGGAAGAGTGGCGTGTGGAGCAAAGCGAACGCGACCGGAGCGGTAACGCGCCCAAGTAGGTCATTGGCACCACCCGCATTCCCCTTGGGTATCTTTCCCCTTCTTTGGGGTACCATGAACAGCGTCTGTATTTCGATTTTTCCGGGAGGCTTGTATGAGTCCCATTCAAATCGCCCTGCTGGTGCTTGCCATTGCCGGCGTGTGGGCCATCGTTGAGCTCGCGCTTACCCTGCGCAAGACCCGCAACGTTGTCGACTCGCTCGATAAGACCGTGAACGACCTCAACAACACCATTGCCGAGGCACAGCCGGTGGTGGCAAAGCTCGACGGCGCTGTCGACGAGCTTACGCCGGCACTTGCCCAGATGGAGCCGCTGCTTAAGTCGAGCAAGACGGCAGTTGATGCCCTCACCTCCAACCTCGTCGAGGTCGAGGCAGTCGTCCGCGATATTTCCGAGGTTACGGGCAGCATGGCCGAGGCCAGCAATGCTGTGTCGAGCGTGACTGATTCTGCGGCAGGCGCCGTGCAAAAGCTCTTTAATAAGGTGAAAGCCCCCGCAGCCGACGCCGAGCGCAAGCTTTCCGCTGCGGCCGAAGCCGAGCAGCCGACCGAGCGCGTCCTGATTGGCGAAGCCGGGGACGAGGCCGCCGCGGACGACGATGATGGCCAGAAGCCTGTTGGCAAGCCGACTCAGTATTACACCTATACACCCGCCCAGACCTCCGAGGAGTCCTGTGATGAGTAGCGAAGCAACCTGCCCCATTACGCTGACCGTTGCCGGTGACCCACGTCTGGCGCGCCTGGTGCGTATGACGGCCGCCAACGTTGGCGCGCTGTGCTCTATGTCCGTCGATCGCATCGAGGACATCCGTATGGCTGCCGAGGAAGCCTTCATCTTTGGCTGCACGACGGTTGATTCCGATGACATTACGATCAGGTTCGATGTCGACGAGTCTCACGTTGGCATGACCTTTACCTTTGGTGATCAGGCAACTGTCGACGAAGATGACCAGGCTGCCGTATATGCCGAGCTCATTTTGGCGAGCGTGTGCGATTCCTACGAAAAGACTTCGGCGCCCCTGACGCTTTCCCTCGACCTCAAGGCGGATATCTAATATGACCGAACGTTCCCGGAGCGGTAAGACCGCTTGGGACAAGGAGAAAACCCGCGAGCTGTTTCGTCGCTATAAAGAGACCGGTGATCCGGATGCTCGTGAGCAGCTCGTCATGTCCCATATGAACCTGGTAAGGTTTCTTGCCAACAAATTTAAGAATCGCGGTGAGCCGCTCGACGACCTGATGCAGGTTGGCTATCTGGGCCTGCTCAAGGCGATTGATCGTTTTGACCCCGAGCGTGGCCTCGAGTTCACCACGTTTGCCACGCCCACCATTCTGGGCGAGATTAAGCGCCACTTCCGCGATAAGGGCTGGAGCGTGCGCGTGCCGCGCCGTCTTCAGGAGCTCTCGGCTAAGGTCAACCAGGCCACCGACAAGCTTACCAACGAGTTGCAACGCTCGCCCAAGGTTGAGGAAATCGCCGAGTACCTGGGCGTGACCGTCGACGAGGTACTCGAAGCTATGGAATCGTCCTCGGCCTACACCTCGGTGCCCATCGAGGCCCCCGGTGCGTCCGATTCCGACGATGCGCCTTCGATTCTCGACCGCTATGTCGATGATGACAACGAGCTTGACTTTACCGATGACCGCCTGGTGATCGAGGAGGCCATTCGCGATTTCTCGCCGCGCGAGCGTGAGGTTATCGAGCTGCGCTTTGTGAAGGGCATGACCCAGATTGAGATTGCCAAGAAGCTGGGCATCTCGCAGGTGCAGGTCTCGCGCCTGCTTCGTCGTACCCTTAAGAAGATTCAAGACAAGATTGACCCCGACGGAGTGATGATTCGTTCATGAATGAGCACCCCCAACAATCCGACCGCATGCTGCGCGATACGCGCATTCTGACGCTTCGCATTTGGGCCGTCGTCGGTTGCATCGTTATCGCCGCTGTCATCTTTAACCTTATGGGCATCCTGGCGCCGGTTATCGAGTTTCTCGCTGTCGGTTCCATCATTGCTTTTGTGATGTCGCCGATCACCAACTGGCTCGAGCATCACGGCGTCGGTCGTGGCATCGGTTCGCTTGTCGCGCTCATCGTGGTTGTGGCGGTGCTCGTCGGTGTCGTCTGCATTCTGTCGCCGATTCTGTTCGGCCAGATTATGGAAGTCCTGAGCCGTCTGCCCGCGCAGCTTCGCGTTGCGGGCGGCGACCTCAATGAGATGATCTCACACGCCAAGACGCTCAACAACACGCCGCTCAAGGAGTATCTGGACGACAATCTTTCTTCGCTGGTTACCGTGGCGTCGAAGTATGTCTCGCAAATCGCTGCCGAGCTCGGTCGCGGTGTATTTCCGCTCATTACCAACACGGCCTCGCAGCTGTTCGTCATCTTCCTAGGCCTGGTGCTTGCCTATTGGATGGCCTGCGACTACCCTCGCATGCACCACGAGATCTGCACTATTATCGGACAGGAAAAGGAGACCTCGTACCGCTTTATGGTCGCCATTCTGTCGCGTTCGGTGGGCGGTTACATGCGTGGTATGGTCGTGACGTCGATTTGCGGCGGTTTCCTCGCCTTTATCGGTTTTATGATCATCGGTCATCCGTATGCGGCGCTCATGGCCATCTTTACTGGCATCATGCATTTGGTTCCGGTCGTCGGTCCCTGGGTGAGCGCAGCAATCGCCACGGTGCTCGGCTTTATGTTCAGCCCCATGTTGGCGTTATGGACGCTCATCGTGACGATGGTCGCGCAAAACGTCACCGATAACGTTATCTCGCCTAAGGTTATGCAGAGCTCGGTGCAGGTGCATCCCATCATGAGCCTCACGGCGCTCGTTATTGGTTCGGCGCTCATGGGTCCCATTGGCATGATCATTGCCATTCCGCTGTGCGCAGCCCTTAAGGGCATTTTCGTCTACTACTTTGAGAATGAGACCGGCCGCCAGCTTGTGGCATACGACGGCGCCGTGTTTAAGGGCACGCCGTATCGCGATGCCGAGGGCAATCCGGTCGCCGCCTATGACGCGCTTGGAGACGATACATTCATTTACGAGTCCGAGCTCATCGGCAACGAGACTGCGCCCGAGGCCCAGGCAATGCCCAAGCCCGAGCTCGAGAATCCCTGGATCAAGCTCTCGGGCCTGCAGCCCGATGCGACGGGTTTCTTCAAGAACCCCTTCGCCAAGGATGACGATTCCGATACGGACGACGACACCAAAACCGGCATCGACGGCTCTATGGACGATTCGGATTCCAAATAGGCCCTGTTAGTTGAGCTACTTCTTTGCCGGTGTCGTATACGAAACCGCTATACCCGCGGCAATTGCCATGAGACAGCTCGCGATGAATCCGAACTCATACTTTAAAACGTTTGTTGCGGTCAAGGCGATAATCAACACTGTCGCAATTTGCAGAATTATCATTATTGCGAAGAGATTGATTCCTTGTTTGGCCGAAGTCGCTGAGTGAGTTTGGCTTTGTTGATTCAGGTTGTAGCTGACAACAAAAGCGATCAGTTCGCTTGATACGGGGCCGACTACATAGAAAAAGATTGCGTCAATGAAACCTATGGTGTTGTAAGTTGTTTCGCCGGAAAACACAGCGTATAAAGCATATCCAAATCTTGGGTGATTCATGTATAAGTCCGAGAAGACGAGGAGCGTCAATATTGCTGCTGTCAGAAGTGCATTCAAGATAAATCGTTTGGTATTCATCGGTCGCTCCTTCCGGATGATTCTTAAACGGTATTTTACTAAAACCATTTTTTCAAAGGATTGCTTAGTCCTAAATAACGTGCACTTTCGCTGGAGGGTCGCTGTTTGGCGGCCCTCTTTTTTGCACAGGCGCGGTGGGATGGTAATATCGTTACGTTTGAACTGTTTCGATGTGAAACCGAGGAGATTCCCTCTATGAGTGCTGACTACCCGTCAATGACTACGGCCGAGATCCGCTCCAAGTTCCTCAACTTCTTTGAGGAGCGCGGTCTTAAGCTTTATCCTTCTTCGTCTCTTGTCCCCGACGATCCCTCGCTGCTGCTTGCCAACGCCGGCATGAACCAGTTTAAGGAGTACTACCAGGGCAAGAAGACCATGAAGGAGATCGGCGCGATTTCCTGCCAGAAGTGCGTCCGCACCAACGACATCGACTGCATCGGCGAGGACGGCCGTCACCTGTCCTTCTTCGAGATGCTCGGCGACTTCTCCTTTGGCGGCGTCTCCAAGCAGCAGGCCTGTGCTTGGGCCTTTGAGCTCATCACCAAGGAGTTCAAGCTGCCGCTCGACCGCCTGTACTTCACCGTCTTTACCGAGGACGACGAGACCCACGACGTATGGCGCTCCCTGGGCGTTGCCGAGGACCACATCTCCCGTCTGGGCGAGGACGACAACTTCTGGGCCGCTGGCCCCACCGGCCCCTGCGGTCCGTGCTCCGAGATCTACTTTGACATGGGCGAGGAGGTCGGTTGCGGCAGCCCCGACTGCAAGCCCGGCTGCGACTGCGACCGCTTCCTGGAGTTCTGGAACCTCGTGTTTACCCAGTACGACCGCCAGGAGGACGGCTCCATGCCGGAGCTGCCGCACCGCAACCTCGATACGGGTATGGGTCTGGAGCGCATGGCCGCTATCATGCAGCACAAGACCGCTAACTACGACGGCGATCTGATGCAGCATCTCATCAAGCTCGGTGAGGAGATTAGCGGCAAGACCTATGACGCCGACGATTATTCTGGTGCCAGCCGCTCCCTGCGCATCATCGCCGACCACTCCCGTGCCGTCGACTTTATGATTTCTGACGGCATCCTTCCCGGTAACGAGGGCCGCGAGTACGTTTTGCGCCGCCTGCTCCGTCGTGCCGTGTTCCACGGCCGCCTGCTGGGCATCGAGGGTGCCTTCCTGACCAAGTTTATCGACGAGGTCAACGCCCAGATGGGCGAGGCCTATCCCGAGCTACTCAAGAACGTCGCGCTCGTCAAGGGCATCGTCGCTTCTGAGGAGGAGCGTTTCTCCACGACGCTCGACAACGGCCGCGTTTACCTAGACGAGGCCCTGGCCGCGCTCGCCGAGGGTGCTGTCCTTCCGGGCGACGTTGCCTTTAAGCTGCACGACACCTTTGGTTTCCCCATCGACCTGACCGTTGAGATCGCCGGCACCGCTGGCCACGATGTCGACATGGACGGCTTTACCGCCTGCATGGAGGACCAGAAGGCCCGCGCTCGCGCCAACGCCAAGGGCGACGCCTGGGGCAGCTTCAACGACGTGTGGGTCGAGCTTTCGGACAAGGTCGCCGCGACCGAGTTCGACGGCTACGACAACGATGTCATCGAGGGCGCCAAGGTTGTCGCCATCGTGCGCAACGGTGAATCCGTCGAGTCCGCTGCCGCGGGCGAGGATGTCGAGGTTGTGCTCGATCGCACGCCGTTCTATGCCGAGATGGGCGGCCAGCAGGGTGACGCCGGCAAGCTTTCCGCCGAGGGCGTTGCGCTGACCGTTTCCGATACCAAGAACCACAACGGCCTGTATGCCCACGTCGCTCACGTTGCCGAGGGTACGCTGACCGTCGGTGCTGCCGTGACCGCCATGCTCGACGCCGAGCGCCGTGGCTTCCTGCGCCGCAACCACACCGCCACCCACCTGCTCGACGCTGCGCTTAAGCAGGTCCTGGGTGAGCATGTCTCCCAGGCCGGCTCGCTGGTGACTCCTGAGCACCTGCGCTTTGACTTCACGCACTTCGAGGCCCTGTCCTCCGAGCAGCTCAAGGCTGTCGAGGACCTGGTCAACCAGCAGATCTTCGCTTCCAAGCCGGTCGTGACCCGCGTCATGGGCATCGACGAGGCCAAGGCCGCCGGTGCTGTCGCCCTGTTTGGCGAGAAGTATGGCGACGTCGTCCGCGTCGTCTCCGTGGGCGCCGAGGACCAGCCGTTCTCCCGTGAACTCTGTGGTGGCACCCATGCCGCCAACACCGCCGAGATTGGCCTGTTCAAGATCATTTCCGAGTCCTCTACGGGCTCCAATGTCCGCCGTATCGAGGCTGTGACCTCTAAGGGCGCCCTCGACTATATGGCCGACCGTCTGGCGCTCGTCGACGCCGCCGCTGCTGCGCTCAAGTGCCGCGTGGACGAGGTTCCCGCCCGTGTGGAGAACCTGCAGGCCGAGCTGCGCGAGACTTCCAACAAGCTCAAGAAGGCGCTCACGGGTGGCTCTTCCGACGCCATTTCCAGTGCCATCGACAGTGCTGTCGAGGTCGGCGACTACAAGCTCGTCGTCGCTGAGCTCCAGGGCCTTGAGGCTGCCGACCTGCGCAACGTTTGGGATACCGTGCACCAGAAGGTCGCCGGCCCTGTTGCCTGCGTCGTCGCCAGCGTGACCGAGAAGGGCACCCCGGCCCTGCTCGCCGCCGGCTCCGATGACGCCGTCAAGGCTGGTTTCCACGCCGGCAACGTGATCAAGCAGATCGCGGGCCTGGTCGATGGTCGCGGTGGCGGCCGTCCCAACATGGCCCAGGCCGGTGGCAAGAACGCCGCCGGTATCGCCGATGCCCTCGCGGCCGCCAAGACCGCGCTCGGTGCCTAAGAACCTAGGTTGTCACTGTGGTCGCGCTTGCGCTGGACATAGGGGAGACCAGAATCGGCATCGCCGTCTCGAGCCGTGATGGCA
>OLPO01001243.1_pt1 | contig 17918 bp, 11 predicted proteins | sample 1672831 | NCBI WGS metagenome assembly OLPO01 (sample SAMEA3136728, study PRJEB25190) | human gut metagenome
ATGAAGTATGCCAGGAGGCTTCCCGCCAGGAGATCATCCGCCGTTATTATAAGAGTATGGATGCCCTTGTTTCCGGCTCCGGCACAGAGAATGAGGTTCGCAAGATCGAGCTTCTTCTCCAGCAGGCTCACGCAGAGCTCAAGGATCGCAAAGTTGTTCCTGCTGCTCTCGAGAAAGAGAAGGCAACCAACGGTCCGGCTGCTGCACTGGAACTTCCGGACGGAAGGATCGTATGTGGAAAAACTTCCAGCCTTCTCGGAGCATCCGCAGCTCTTCTTCTGAACGCACTGAAAGAGCTTGCCGGAATCGACCATGAACTGCATGTGATCTCACCGGATGCCATCCGTCCGATCCAGCAGCTCAAAACCGAATACCTTGGAAGCAAAAACCCTCGTCTTCACATCGACGAGATTCTGATCGCCCTGTCCATCAGCGCTGCTACAAGCGATGCTGCCCGCCTTGCACTGGAGCAGATTCCGAAGCTTCACGGCTGTCAGGCTCATACCTCTGTCATGCTCTCTGATGTAGATGTGATCAGCTTCCGTAAGCTGGGTATCGAACTTACCTGCGAAGCAAAAGCAGAAAAAAATAAAGTATATCAGAAAGACTGATCTTTCTAATAAAGAAATTCACTAAAAAATCCCTCGTATTGTTCTCACATTTTCTGAAACAACACGGGGGATTTTTATGTTTTTATATTTCTGTATACTACTGAATCTTTATGCTGCTGCCCACGCCCTTTCCACTGCACTGTTTTGTGACGATGATCTTGTTTTCAATGCGTTCTTTCAGCTCAGCCACATGAGAGATGATTCCCACTATACGGTGCCCGTCTGCAAGGCCATTCAGGGCTTTGACTGCCTGGGCAAGAGCTTCTTCATCCAGGGAACCGAATCCTTCATCCACAAACATGGAATCCAGACGGATACCACCGGCACTGGCCTGTATCTCATCGGAAAGTCCAAGCGCAAGGGATAAGGATGCCTGGAAGGATTCGCCTCCGGAAAGAGTTTTTACACTTCGTTCAGTTCCGTTGTAGTGATCGATCACATTCAGATCAAGACCTGCCTTTTCCTTACGGTTCTCGCTCTGCTCCTGGCGTTTCAGTTCATACTGACCGCTGCTCATGGTCAGCAGGCGAATATTTGCACGTCGCAGTATCCTGTCAAAATAAGCCATCTGGATATAGGTTTCCAGTTCGATCTTGGCCTTGCCGTTCAGGCTTCCATTGGCTGTATCTGAAAGATTTTTCATCCATACATATTCTTTCTCCGCTCTGGACATTTCTGCTCTTCCAGTCTGCACCTTCTGAAAAATTTCTCTGTTCGCATTCAGAATAGAAAATACCTGTTTTCGCTCTTCTGTGATTTCAGATTTCTGTACTTTAAGTCTCGCATGCTGCTCCCGGAGCTCTTCTTCCGGAATATCTCCGATTTCTTTCAGCTGCTCTTCCATGGTTTTTACTGCAGAAACGAGACTTTCTTTTTCACTTTGTAACTTCTGCAAAGTATCTTTTGCCTGCTTCTGGCTTTCTTTCAAATCCTGATACTGCTGACGCTGCTCCTGAATTTCTTTTTCCAGAAGTATTTTTCCACCTTCACCAAGCTCGGATCGCAGACTGTCCACTTTATTGGACTGGTTTTTCCTCTCTGTTTCCAGGCGTACTGCTTCCTGAGCGTTTCTCGTACAGAGATCGCGTATAGCGGAAATCTTCTCTTCGCGCTCTGCAATGGTCTGCTCCAGGGTTTGCTTTCTGGACAGGTCGGACTGTTTCCTGTGAATACAGGCTGCCAGAAATTCAAGCTGATCTCCTGCCACCTGAATCAAAGAACATTCCTGTTCTGATTGTAAGTCCTTCTCTCGTCCAGCCTCCTCTTTCGTTTCAGATGCTTTGATTCCTGATATCATAGCAGCTCTGATTTCCGGCATTTCAGACAGTACATTTTTTAAGCCTTCATCAGCAAGCAGCTCCCGCATTTCCTTCTCAGCGTTCTTCCGCAGTCTCTCATTTTCTTCTTTTCTCGTCTTAAGCTCTGTTATCTGATTTGCACAGGCATTCTTTTTCTGAAGAAGTTCTTCCCGCCAAACATCCAGCTTCTCCAGAAGCTTTTCCACCTCTGTTTTTCTGTTTTTCCCGCTCTGTGCTTCTCTGATCTTCGTCTCTATCTCTTCCAGTGCTGCCTGACACTGTGACATTTCCTGCTTTACAGAGGGAACCAGCAGGTTCCATCTTTCCGAAAATTTTCCCTCTCTCAGATCAGTTTCTGTCTTTCCTTCCGGAAGCTGCACCTCCAGTTCCAGGGATCTGGCAATGATTTGGTCCCAGGCAGCGGTTCTTCGTTCATTCAGCTTTCCTGCTTCCAGACTCTGTTCTGACACAGCTTTCTCCAAAACGTCCAGTTTTTCTTTTTCCAGATTCAATGTTTCCTGATTCACAGACTTTGAAGAAAGTGCCCGGGGATGCGGATGCTCACAGGAACCGCACACCGGACAGGGCTTATTTTCCTCAAGCTGTTCTGCCAAGATTCCGGCCTGTGCATCCAGAAAGCTGTGAAACATTTCCTGATAAGCATTTCTCTGCTGTTCTGCCTTTCCTGCTGCTTCCAGATATTTTTTCTGCTGTTTTCCGGTTTCTTCATGAAGTTTCCGAAACTCCACGATCATAGATCCAAGACTTCCAAGTGCTGTTTTTCGCTGTATATGCTTTTCCTTTTCTGTCTGTGCATTCTGCAAAAGAAGTTCCACCTTTTCCAAGCTGGAGCGTTCTGTTTTCAGCTGCTCCTGTTTTTCCAAAAGCTCCTTTTCCTGCTTCTCAGTCTGCTCCGTCAGCCCGGCGAGCTCCTGTCCGCGTACTTCGAAAAATTTCTCTGCCTGAATACAGGAATCATACTGCTGTTTCTGAGTGTCCAGTTTATCGTACTGGAACTGAAGCTCTTTCAGTTCTTCTCCCGCCCCGGAAAGCCTGTTCAGAAGTTCTTTTTCTTCCTTCTGTTTCTTCAAGGCAGAATTTTCCTGTTCTTCATATTCTGCAGCTTTTTTCCTGATTTCTTCCAGCGTTTTTACAGTGTTGGCAAACTCTTTCTCTGTAGTTTCCAGCTCCTGATATCGTTTCCGTTTTTCCTCTTTTTCCCGGATGGAACCAGCCAGCTTTTCGCATTTCTCGTCTGCATCACTGTATTTCCCGGCTTCCTTCTGTGCAGCTTCCAGTACCGGAAAAAGCGTTTTCAGACTTTGGCCCGCTTCTGATTTTTTTTGTTCCAGTCCTTTCTTTTGTTCTGCCTTCGTGAGAAGATTTTCTGTTTCCCACAGCTTCTGGTCTGTTATCTCTTCTTTTTTCTGAAGAGCTGCTTCTTTCTGCTCTTCCTCATCAATAAACTGTTTAAGAAGCTCCAGGCTCCGCTTCAGCTTTCCTTCAAATTTCGCTTTTTTCAGCTGTGCAAATTCTTCCGCACCACTCTGTGCTTCCTCATATTTCACTCCGTCCAGATACTGGGCGATACTGCGGCGCATCTCATCATAATCCTTATATCTGGATCTGGCAGCATCCTTCAGCTTCATCTGCACCTGCTGATAAAGCCCTGTGTGAAAAATCCGCCTGAAAATCTCTCCCCGCTGCGTTGTTCCCGCCAGAAGCAGCTTCTGAAAATCTCCCTGTGCGATCATGGCAATCTGGGTAAACTGTTCATAATCAAGCCCCAGCAGCTCCTCAACCGCCCTGGTCACATCCCTGGCTTTTGTTACAGGCTGGCGTTCATCCGGATAGATCAGCTGTGCTTCTGCCTTCCGGAGAGTCAGTCCTGTGCCTCTCTTCTTTGGCGCCATATATTCCGGGCTTCGAAAAACCTGATATTTTTTTCCCTGATAGGAAAAAACAAGCTCCACAAAAGTCTCCGCCGCGTCATCTGCATACTTGCTGCGAAACATGGCTGAATCTCTCACCTGACCGCTTGCCTGGCCATAAAGAGCGAAAGTGATGGCATCAAATATGGTAGTCTTTCCTGCTCCCGTATCGCCGGTGATCAGATAAAGTCCGCCTTCTCCAAGCCTGGAAAAATCGATCTCTGTTCTGTCTGCATATGGCCCGAAGGCACTGATCGTCAGTTTTTCCGGTCTCAAGCTCACACCTCCTTAAGCTTCTGCATCAGTTCTTCCGAAAACTTCCGCTGTTCTTTATTCATAGGCTGATTATTCTGCAGCTCAAAAAACTCCTCGAAATATTCCAGCTCTGATTTTTTCTGTACAGTTTCTGCTCCGGCAACATTCTGGTTCTCCCTTGTTCTGCGATTGTCATATTCCAGTCGCATCAGGTTCGGATATATAGTCCGAAGCTTCTGCATTCCATCCACAATATCTTCCTCATCAGTCAGGGTGATCTGTACATAGTCCTCTGTGTTAGTGTCCTGATAATTGGACAGTGACGTGATTTCCATGTAAGAACCTTTCAGCTTACGCATATCCCTCTTAGGCTTCAGCGGAATCTCCCGTACCTTCAGATTTCCTTTCTCCTTCAGTTCCACTACAGTTACTGATTTCTGCTGTCCTGCTTCAGAAAAAGAATATTTCAGAGGTGTTCCGCAGTAACGGATATGATCACTTCCCACATTCTGGGGACTGTGAATATGGCCAAGTGCCACATAATCAAAGTCCCGAAAAACGGACACTTCAATCTGATCGATTCCTCCAACTGTGATTTCCTCGGAATCACAGCTCACAGCTCCCACTGCAAACTGATGGGCAACCAGAATATTTCGTTTTTCTGTATCAATGTCCATATGTTCCACCGCTGCCTGCACGGCCTCCTGGTAAGTCCGGATTTCCTCTGTTCCTTCTTCCCCGGCAAGTGCATGGCGCACAACGGAAGGACGGATAAACGGTAAAAGATGAATCCATACTTCTCCGTAACTGTCCGTTAAACAGTACTTTGCTGTTTTTCCATCATATACAGGAGACATACAGATCCCGCTGTTGCTCATAATATGCGCGCCAAAAGCGATCCTCTCCGCACTGTCATGGTTGCCGCTGATTGCATAAACCGGAAGCTTCCGCTGTGCCAGTCTGGTAAGAAAGCTGTCAAAAAGCTGCACAGCTTCCGCAGAAGGAACAGGCCGGTCATAGAGATCCCCTGCAAGAAGAATGCCATCCGGTCGCTCTTCATCAATAACAGTAAGTATCTGATCTAAAATATATTTCTGGTCTTTGATCATGGAAAACTCATTCACTCTTTTTCCAAGATGAAGATCCGATAAATGGATCAGTTTCATTGATCGCCTCCTGCTGTTACCCATCCACCAAACAGTTCCGGTTGCATGTCGATCTCACAGGCATCAAGAGCATCCTTTAACTGCATAAGATTGCTGACACCGGTTACCGGCACTGCCTGGAATGGCTGATTGAAAAAATATGCCAGGGATAACGCCTGCAGGCTGTATCCGGTTTCCTTCTGAAGCTTTAACAGCTTCTGGTATGTGCGAAGATTCGTTTCATTCCAGTATGCTTTCTTCATGCTTTCCGGAAGAGTGCCTGTCTGTCCTGCTTTCTCAAGCTTGGAGAAAAATCCCAGCGCTGTAGATGAAAACGGAACGGATGCAGCTCCTGTCTCACAGTGCCACTTATATTCCTCTTTGGAAAATTCTACAAGTGTAGGGTCTGGATTGGTATTCCCGCCCGGATTAATTCCTGCAAGACTCCACTGATTGGATACTGCTGCAACCCCCTCTTTTTTTCTCTCTTTCAGACATTTATCCAGCATTTTCAGCCTGTCTGTCCTGTAATTGGAAAATCCGAAATACCGGATCCTTCCTTCTTTCTGCAGGTCCTCCAGAATATCTACGATCTCTTCCACCGGTTTCTTGGGATCATCTCTGTGAAGCCAGTAAAAATCGATCGTATCAGTTCCCAGAGTCCGGCAGCTCTCATCCAGATCTGTGCGGATATCCTCACGGTTTACTCTGCTTCGCCCAGGATCCTTAAAGGAATAGTGAGCCCCTTTTGTTGCCACGATCACTTTTCCCTGAGTTCCACGTTCCTTGATCCACTTACCTATGATCTGCTCGCTGCAGTTCCCATGTCCTTCCAGCCATTTGCAGTACACATTGGCTGTATCAATAAAATTGCCTCCTGCCCGTACAAAAGCATCCAGAATTTCAAAGCTTTTTTCCTGGCCTAATTTATCTCCGAATCCGGCTGTCCCAAGGCAGATCCTGCTGACATTAAGATCTGTATTATTCAGCTGTACATATTTCATCTCGTCAACCTCCTATCTTTTTTCTTATATCTTTTTCTATTATAACTTTTTTCCCGAAATCCGAACAGTGTATTTCTCTGTTCCCGTAGTAATTTCCTGTGATATAAAAAATCCCCCGGCAGAGAACTCTGCCAGGGGATATATCCTGTTATCTCAACAGTATGATCGTTTATTATTTGTAAAGTGGTCCATAGTTCTTGCAAGCGCGGAAGTCTGCACCCTCTTTATCCATACCGAATGCATTCCAAGCTGCCGGACGATAGATGTCTTTCTCAGGAACGTTGTGCATGGATACCGGAATTCTCAGCATAGAGCACATTGTGATCAGGTCAGCACCGATGTGTCCGTAGGAGATTGCACCGTGGTTAGCACCCCAGTTGTTCATTACATCGTAAGCTGTCTTGAACGGTCCCTCTTTGCCATCGCATCTTGGAGCGAACCATGTGCATGGCCATGTATAGTCTGTACGTTTCCAAAGTTTATCAGATACCTCTTCCGGAAGCTCTACTGTCCATCCTTCTGCGATCTGGAGAACCGGTCCAAGGCCTTTTACAAGGTTCAGACGGATCATGGTTGCAGGCATCTGAGCACGTGTCTCATAACGGCTGGAGTATCCGCCTCCACGGAAGTATCCGTTGTCGGCCATACACCACTCTGTATGATCCATGATTGCTTTCTGGTCTTCTTCTGTAACATCCCACCACTGTTTCATAACCGGGTTGCCATCAGCATCTTTAGCCTGTCCGTTAGCATCCAGGCAAGCAGCACCGGAGTTGATCAGATGAAGGAATCCGCCAGCTTCTTTTGCAACGCCTTCAAGGTCATATCCTGTAGCTTTCTTAACTGCTTCAGGGCTCCAGTATGTACGAACATCAGCGAAGATCTGAGCACGTCCTGTAAGGAGTTTCATGAACAGCATTCCAAGTCCGTTAAGAACATCGTTCTCTGTAGCAAGTACGTACGGCTCACGAGCACCTTCCCAGTCAAAGGAAGTGTTCAGCATAGCCTCTGCAAAGTCACCGTTCGGATAGAAGTCTGTCCACTGTCTCTGACCCTGGAATCCGGCTGCAAGAGCATTGTGTCCGATTGCTTCCTCAGAGAATTTCGGATCAAGTTTATCACAGCCGTTCATCAGTTCCTTGATGATAACTGCCATCTTAACAACGAACTCAAACTGCTCTTCTTTCTTCTCCGGTGAGAACTGAAGCTCCTCCGGGTTCTTATCCCAGCCAATCTTGCAGGTCTCTTTTGCCCATTTGAGAGCTTTCTCAAACTCTGCGTGATCATAGATGCCTTCTGTCATACGACGGATGATCTCTACCTCATCAACAGACTCAACTCTCATTCCAAGATAGGACTCGATGAAATCAGAATCAATGATAGATCCGCCGATACCCATTGTTACAGAACCGATCTGCAGGTAGGATTTACCTCTCATGGATGCTGCTGCAACTGCGGCACGTCCGAATCTTAACAGTTTTTCTTTAACGTCTTCCGGAATAGATGTGTCGTCAGCTTCCTGAACGTCATGTCCATAGATACCGAATGCCGGAAGTCCTTTCTGTGCATGTGTAGCAAGAACAGATGCCAGATATACAGCACCAGGTCTCTCTGTTCCGTTGAATCCCCATACAGCCTTGATTGTCTGCGGATCCATATCCATTGTCTCAGCACCGTAGCACCAGCATGGTGTAACTGTAAGAGTGATATCTACACCCTCTTTACGGAATTTGTCAGCACATGCAGCACTCTCACCAACACGTCCGATTGTTGTATCAGCGATAACAACTTTAACCGGCTCACCGTTGGAGTATCTTAAATTCTCCTCGAAAAGTTTGGCTGCGGATTTCGCCATGTTCATTGTCTGATCTTCCAGAGATCCTCTTACATCGAGGGCTCCTCTACGTCCGTCGATGGTTGGTCTGATACCGATAACCGGATAGCTGCCTACTAATCTGCTCTTTGCCATAGTAACAATTACCTCCTACATATATATATTCGTTATTAATATAAACTTACTTCATGCTGTCAGACAACGTATGTCTGACCGTTGATTTTATTATACGATTGCATCTTACAAATTACTTGTGTTATAATAGCAAAAAACAGTACAATATTCACTTTTTTATACAAGTTCCTTAAAAAACTATAAAATTTATGAAAGAAGGGTTTTATTTTGCACGATCTTGGAAGAAATGAGGACCGTCTCAGAGGTACCTATGAATTTCCTTTTGAGTTTCATCATATCGACAGCTCCCATCCCCGTTATGTAATGTCATACCACTGGCATGTGGAGTGTGAAATCATGCGGATCATTCAGGGCACTCTTACCGTCACTTTAGACGAAAAAAGTTTCACAGCAAAAGCCGGAGATGTGATTTTTATCAACAGCGGAGTTCTTCATTCCGGAATTCCTCATGATTGTATCTATCAGTGCATTGTTTTCGATATGAACATGTTTTTGAAATTTAATTCTGTGTGTACGGAATACATGCAGAAGATCAGTCACCAGGAGCTTCTTATTTATCATCATTTTACAGAAAAACAGCCGGATATCCAGCGTGCGATCAACTCTCTTTTTGACTCCTTCTGGCAAAAGAAACCAGGATACGAGCTGATCGTATTTGGACAATTTTACCACTTTTTCGGATTGGTTTTTGGTAATCATTACTACCTTGAAAGTCTCCGGAAAACACGCCGTGATTACAAGCGTATCGTCCAGCTGAAGCAGGTTGTGGAATTCATCGAAAAGAACTATGCAAATCCCATCACCCTCCAGGAGCTTTCCGCCTCTGTATCCATGTCGCCGAAATACTTCTGCAGATTTTTTTCTGAAATGACACATCAGACTCCTATGGATTATCTGAACCGTCAGCGGATCGAACAGGCCTGCTGCCAGCTGGCTACCACCGACGATTCCATCACTGAGATCGCATACCGGAACGGATTTAATGACCTGAGTTACTTTATCCGTACTTTTAAGAAATATAAAGGTGTTACACCTGGTAAATATAAAAGGCGCTGAATATGACAAAAAGCAGGATTTTCCTCATTCGCGGATATCCTGCTTTTTTAAAGAATTGCTTCCCGTTTTTCACGGGCTACGTTCATGTCTTAAGAATACACGCTACTCTTCTGTATGAGAAAAAAGTCGGCATGACAGATCTTCTACATGAAAAAGCTCTAACTATCAAAGGGATTCCACGGTTGCATAGAACTCTGCTTACGAAATGCCTGTGCGCTGCACCGGAACATGCAGCAGACAATATGATAATACAGAAAACATTCCGGCCGCAAAGCCATCCAAATCTTTTCTGTTTGTCTTATTCTAACAAAATTCAACTTAATATGCAAGAAATTTCAGAACATTTCGCTCTCCATATTCCGACGGCAAAATCCCATTTCCTACATATTCTGCACCGCATCAATAAACCTTTTTCCGTATTTTTCGTATTTATGTGCACCTACTCCTGTCACATTCAGCATTTCTTCTTCGTTTTTCGGCTTCAGGATGCACATGTGTACGAGGGTTTTGTCGGAAAATACCATATAGGGAGGAATTTTTTCCTCTCTGGCAATCTCCAGGCGGAGGGCACGAAGTTTCTGGAAAAGCGGCTCGTCCTTCTCACCAAGTTCTCCTGCACTTGCCTTTGAGAGACGGCTGCGTTTTTCTTTTTTGCGGGTCTCCTGTTCTTTCGGAAGCTTCATGGTGATGTGAGCGTTATCCTCCAGCAACTCTTTTGAAGAAATAGTAAGCTTCACGATCGTATATCCGTCATCCGATAGATAAAGATATCCTCTCAGCACCAGATAATTAAAGATCTGTCTCAGCTTATGTGCCGGCATCTTCGCACAGACACCGTATGAAGGATTTTCTTCCATATGATACTGACGGATCTTTGCCGTAGAGGCTCCACGCAGCGTATCCAGGATCACATTGATCCCATACCGCTGCCCGCAGTTCTCCACGCAACGCACCATAGCCGCCGCTTCTTCTGCCACATCGTACTCCTCGAATTCAGTCTGACAGTTCAGACAGTTTCCGCAGTAGCTTTTTCCATATTCTCCAAAATATTTCAGAATGTATTCTCTGAGACAGTCATGAGTAAAGCAGTAAAAAGTCATCTGTTTTAACCGCTCCTGATCACGTTCCCGGACAAGACGCCAGGTGGCTGCATCCATCTCCTGATTGTCCTGGCTTCGCTCAATAAGATACTGGTTCGTCACCACATCCTTTCCGCTGTAGAGCAGGATACACTCTGCCGGATCTCCGTCACGCCCTGCGCGGCCTGCCTCCTGGTAATAGCCTTCCATGTTTTTTGGCATATTGTAGTGGATCACATACCGCACATCCGACTTGTCGATTCCCATTCCGAAAGCATTGGTTGCTACCATCACATGACACCGGTCATAAATAAAATCATCCTGATTATTCCGGCGCTCCTCATCCGAAAGTCCGGCGTGATATCTGGTGGCGGAGATTCTATCACGGATCAGCTTCTCCGAAACCTCCTCTACAAGTTTCCTCGTCAGGCAGTAGATAATGCCGCTATCATCCGGATGCTCCATTACATAGTCATGAACTTCTTTATATTTATCCTTCGGCGTTTTTACCGCAAAGTAAAGATTCTCCCGGTCAAATCCTGTTGTCGTGCAAAAAGGATCCTGAAGTCCCAGAAGTCTTGCAATATCCTCTCTGACCTCTTTGGTTGCAGTTGCCGTAAATGCACTGATCACCGGTCTTTTAGGAAGCAGTTCTATAAACTCAGCGATTTTGAGATAGCTTGGCCGGAAATCCTGTCCCCACTGCGACACGCAGTGTGCCTCATCCACTGCGATCATGGAAATTTCCACATTTCGCGCAAAATCCAGAAATGCCTCCGTGGTAAGACGTTCCGGAGCAACATAAATAATAGGATACCTGCCAGCTTTTGCATAGCGCAAAGCAGTGAAATACTGTCCCTGTGTCAGCGAGCTGTTCAGATACGCTGCCGAGATACCCGCCTGATTCAGGCTTCGCACCTGATCCTTCATAAGAGAGATCAGCGGTGAGATCACCAGTGTAATCCCTTTCATCATCAGCGCCGGTACCTGATAGCAGATAGATTTTCCTGCTCCCGTCGGCATTACAGCCAGAACATCTCTTCCCTCCAGAAGTGCATCGATCACTGTCTCCTGACCTTCTCTGAAAGTATCATACCCGAAATGGGTCTTTAAAAGTTCCTGTTTCGTCATATATCGACATGATCCTTTCCTTTTCTGTGTGCGGATATTCGGATCCGCCTGTTTTCTTTTTATAAAAATCCCCAGTGTTTTCTGAATATTTTATTTTATCATATTTTCACAGCAATTTCCAATTTCCTTTCCGGCTTAGTATTTTTTCCGATTGACAAACAGACATTTTCCACTTACCATAATTTATAAATATCTGTAATCTTATATCATTTAACTTTTAACTAACGAGGTTGAAAATGGCCGAAAGTCTTGATCTGAATCAGCTATCTAAAAGTACCAAAACCAAATATCGCCTGGCGCACGCCATGAAGGAATGTATGAAAACCACTTCCGTAGAAAATATCACCGTGAAACAGATCACTGAAAAATGCGGCATTACCAGACAGACTTTTTACCGGAACTTTCTGGATAAATATGATCTCATCAACTGGTATTTTGATATACTTCTCGCGAAATCTTTTGAACATATGGGGCAGGGAAAAACGGTTTATGACGCTCTGGTCAAGAAATTCTCTTACATCGAAGAAGAACGTAATTTTTTCGCAGCCGCTTTCCGCTATGATGAGCAGAATTCTCTTCGCCAGCATGATTTTGAACTGATTCTTCAGTTTTATGAGCATCTGATTTGTGAAAAAACTGGCAAACTTCCCGACAAAAATATCCATTATCTTCTGGAGATGTACTGCCAGAGTTCTATCTATATGACAGTCCGGTGGGTGACCGGTGCCTTAAGCTTTTCTCCTACTGAGCTTGCCTCTGTTCTGGTAGATGCAATGCCTGCAAAGCTTTCGGAGCTTTTTATCTCTCTTGAGATTCTGAGCTGATTTTTCCCGGGTCATGCTTTAATAAATTCAGAAAGTTACAGAAAACGTTACACTTAACGACTTCTGTAACTTTCTTTTTTCGTGCAAAATTGTTAATATAATAACAAAGATATGGCGTATGAAACGCAGAAAGGAATGTCACAATCATGGCAAACAGAATCAATTTAAACGGAACTTCCTATCACGGAGCAGGTGCGATCGCCGAAATCGCAAACGAAGCAAAAGCACATGCATTCAAAAAAGCATTTGTATGCTCCGATCCTGATCTGATCAAATTCCATGTTACAAGCAAAGTAACTGATATTCTCGAGAAAAACGGACTGGAATACGAGATCTACTCTGATATCAAAGCAAATCCTACTATTCAGAACGTACAGCACGGCGTAGAATCCTTCAAAAAATCCGGTGCAGATTATATCATCGCAATCGGCGGTGGCTCTTCCATGGATACCTCCAAAGCGATCGGAATCATCATCGCAAACCCGGAATTTGAGGACGTAAGAAGTCTTGAGGGCACTGCTCCTACAAAGAATCCTTGTGTTCCGATCATTGCAGTTCCTACAACAGCAGGTACAGCCGCTGAGGTTACGATCAACTATGTTATCACAGATGTTGAGAAGAAACGTAAATTTGTATGTGTTGACCCACATGATATGCCGATCATCGCAGTTGTTGACCCGGAGATGATGTCCTCCATGCCAAAAGGTCTGACCGCTTCCACAGGTATGGATGCCCTGACACATGCTATTGAAGGATATACAACAAAAGCAGCATGGGAAATGACAGATATGTTCCATCTGAAAGCAATCGAGCTGATCTCCAAATCCCTTCGTGGTGCTGTTGAAAACACCAAAGAAGGACGTGAGGGAATGGCTCTTGGACAGTATATCGCAGGTATGGGCTTCTCTAATGTAGGTCTTGGTATTGCACATTCCATGGCTCACACTCTGGGCGCTGTTTACGATACTCCACATGGTGTTGCATGTGCTATGATGCTTCCGATCGTTATGGAGTACAATCAGGAATGCACCGGTGAGAAATACCGTGAAATTGCACGTGCAATGGGTGTTGAAAATGTAGATTCCATGACACAGGAAGAATACAGAAAAGCAGCTATTGATGCTGTCAGAAAACTTTCTGTTGATGTGGGAATTCCTACCAAACTGGAAGCTATCAAAGAAGAGGATCTTACATTCCTTGCAGAATCCGCTCATGCAGATGCCTGTGCACCTGGAAACCCAAAGGATGCAAGCGTAGAGGATCTGAAAGCTCTGTTCAGAAAAATTATGTAATTAAAGTATCATCAGACAAGTCCTCCACTGCTTATTGTTCTTCGTAAGTTTGCAGGGGATTTATCTGATTCGGTTAATATCTACCGGATGCGGATCACAATTATCCGCATCCGGTCAAAAAAAAGAACAGGTTATGAATATTAATCTTTCATAATCTGTTCTTTTTATATCTATGTTTTCTTGTCTGTTTTATTATCCGCTTATCTGATCTTACAGTACATCCTTCAGAATCTGCAGTCCATACTCCGCAAGGCTGTTATCTTCTTCTCCTGTACCACCGCTGATACCAAGACCGCCAATGATCGTATCACCGACTTTCAGAGGAACGCCACCTCCGAAGATCACAATGTTATCACTCATCTTACCAAGCCCGTAAAATGTCTGACCCGGCTGTGTGAGCCTGGAAAGCTCCATAGTCGACATCTTCACTGCAACCGATGTATAAGCCTTCTTCATAGCTACATCAAAGCTCACTAGATAAGAGCCATCCATCACATGAACTGCAACAGGATTTCCGTCAGGTCCGCATACCGCGATCACAGAAGGCTTATTTCTGCGTAATGCTTCCTGCTCGATCTTCTCGATCAGACACTTGGCAGAATCCAGTGTGATCCGTCCCTGAATTCCCATACGTCTCAGAACTTCCTGGATCATCGCTGTGTTCACTTCCATGCTGTCATTCTGTGCCATAGCTGTACTACCTCCTGCTGTCACTGTTGCCACCTGCTGTTCCGGTACCGTTTCCTGATGTACCGGCATCTGCTGACTCTGAGCCGCTGTAAAGGCTGCCTCTGCATTCTGTGAATGTACATTCTCTGCATTCAGAGCATCAACAGGTTTTTCGGAACTTTCCGCTCTGGCAGCTTCTGACTTCACCGAAGTTTCCTGCTCTTCAGATAAATCTTCGCTCTTCTTTGAAGCTTTCACAGTATCCACATATCTCGCCAGCACATAAAAATAATCTGACAGACGATTCATATATTTCTTGGCTCCGGTATCCGATCCAAATTTCACACTGACCAGTGCAAGCTCTCTCTCAGCCCTCCGTGCCACAGCCCTGGTAACATCAATCTCGGCCGCATCTCTTGAATCCCCCGGCAGAATCGGAAGCCTGGCCCCCTGAAAAGCCTCTTCCATACGCTGGATCTCCTCCTCCAGAAGCTCCGTCCTGTCTTCACTGATCTTAAACTCCCGGTTATAAGGATCCGAAACGCCATCTATGATCTTTTTTAACGTATCCTGGATCTTTTCCAGCATCCGGATAATATCCCCATCCTTAACCAGAACCCGGATCAGCCCGATATGACTGCAAAGTTCCTCCACAGACCCCATCAGACAAATCCTGTCATCCGACTTAGACACATTCTTCGTATGGGAAAGATCCGTCATCCCCTTATCACCATACCCGGTATAAACCTCCATCACAGTTCAACCTCCCAGTAAAAATCCTCTCGATCCCTTTTCACAATCCCCGACTGACGTGTTGCACACAACCTCTCACATCTAAATACGCTCCACCTAACTACATACAGCGTCACACATCCACAATACGCTCGTCAAACCAGGCGCGACGTTTACAAACGCGCCCCAGCCAATAACGCTACACAGCCAAGGCGCCAACGGCGCCACCTCGGCACAACGTCCAGTCTTCAACAAACGAAGCATACAGACACAAGTCAACAACTTACCGTCCACAACTGTCAGGCACTCTAAAAAAAGCCCGAAGGGTGTGCAGAGGGTCCGGGGCTTCGGACCCTTTGCTCTCCTCTGCGGTTTCAAATCTTCCCAAAACCTACACCAGTTCTTAGAAAGACCACAACTTCGTGTAAATCTTAACAATATCCTCTTTCTTAGGCACACGAGGATTAGCGACAGTACAAGCGTCAGCTAACGCCATATCTGCCATCTTATCAACCGCTGCAAAATAAGCATCCGGTGTGATAGCCTTCATCTCTTCGATAGTAAGAGGAATATTCATCTCTTTCTGCATAAACTGGATCCAGTTTACAAGAGATCTTACGCTCATAACCTCATTATAATTGCTCAGTCCAAGAAGATGTGCAATATTGGAATATCTCTTTACAGCCGGAAGATATTCTTTCTGGCTTCTGCTGCGTTTATTGATATTCGCATTATACTCAACAATATGCGGCAGTAACATCGCATTTGCTCTTCCGTGAGGAATATGGAAAATAGCACCCAGCTGATGCGCCATGCTGTGTGTGATTCCAAGACCAGCTGCATTGAAAGAAAGTCCTGCCAGACAGGATGCTACATGCATTTTCTGTCTTGCATGCATATCATTTCCGTCAACATATGCACGGTACAGATATACACCACAGATCTCGATTGCCTTCTCTGCAAGCGCGGAAGTAAACTCGTTATGGTTGATGCTGACATAAGACTCAATTGCATGTGTCAGAACATCCATACCTGTATCTGCTGTAATAGCAGGCGGAACGCTTCGTACAAGCTCTGCATCCAGAATCGCTTCATCTGCTGTCAGGCTCTCTGAGATCAGAGGATATTTTACATGTGCCTCTGTATCATTTACAACAGCAAAGGATGTAACCTCTGAGCCTGTACCACTTGTTGTCGGAATGGCAACAAGGCCTACTTTTCCGTAGTTATTGATCTTCAGTGCAAATTCACGGATTGCTTTTGAAGAGTCAATGGCGGAACCGCCACCAACTGCAACGATTGCTTCCGGCTGATACTGAAGGAATTTTTTTACTCCCTCTGCAATCTTTCCTACCGGTGCATCCGGAACTACATCACAGAAAATATCAAATTCTTTTCCGCCGGCCTGTAAAGGCTTTGTGATCATATCGATCATTCCGCTTTTTACTACGAACGGGTCTGTGATAACAAGAACTCTCTTGTATGGAATCTCTTTCAGTCGTCCAAGGGCATCGTCTCCAAAATGGATGGCTGTCTTCATTTCAAATGTATTCATAGAAATTGCTCCCTCTCGTCATACCGGATCACCGGACTCTTTTGTCTGCCTGTGACCGGATCTACGTTCAACCTATTTCGGATAAACGCACTCGATCTTATGCTCGCTGAAACGGCGAAGCCATTTCTCAGATGGTTTTTTGTCTGTGATCACCATCTCTATATCCCGCAGCTGTCCTGCCACGGAAAAAGCAGTCTGATCGAATTTTGTGCTGTCTACCACCAGAATACGCATTTTTCCGGAACCGATCATGGCCTTCTTTGTTGTTCCGAAGGCTTCCTTGGACTCCATGATCCCCATTTCCTCGTTTAATGCCTTACAGGAAAAAATAACCTTGTCCACATAATAGGAACGGATGACTTCCTCCGTCCGTGCGCCAAGAAATGCAAGATAGCCCTCTTTCATAACGCCGCCGGTGGAAATGATGTTCCATCCGGACACATCTGCAAGCTCAAGCAGGATCTCCATGGAATTTGTCACAACTGTAAGGCGTTCTTTTTCTTTGAGAGCCTTTGCCACAAACACTGCTGTGGTACTGGCATCCAGAAAAATATGGTCTCCGTCATTCACCATGGAAGCTGCAAGCTCCGCCATCTTCTGTTTTCCCTGTACATTCTGGTTTTTACGAATGTTAAATGGTAAGTCAATGCCGACATCTTCATTGATCACCGCACCGCCGTAACTCTTCGTGGCAAGTCCTTCTTTTTCCAGCTTGTCCAAATCACGGCGGATGGTTTCTTCTGAGACACTGTAAAGCTGGCTTAGTTCACTTACAACAACCCTTTTCTCTTCCTGTAATTTCTCGAGAATCAGATTTCTTCTCTCTAACGCTAGCATAAGATGCCTCCTTTTCAGATGTCATTGCAGGGATACCCTTCAAAAGGATATCCCTCAGATATAAAGACAATATTAAAGGATCGTATCGATCATTCTCTTGTCCGGATGAGCGATCACTGAGGAATCCATGTACATTCCTTTTTCAGCTACCAGCTCTTTTGCTCTTTCGATAGAAGCCTCTACTGCAGAAACCTCGCCGGTAAGAAGCATGTATGATTTACCGCACATACCCTTGGCGATACGAAGCTCGATCAGATCAACGATAGCTGTCTTAGCTGCCTGATCTGCCGCCTCGATGATAGATGCTGCATCATAGGTCTCAAGAATTCCCAGGGCACTGATCTCCTCGACCTGTGTGGTTCCGTAGATTGCCGGGAAAATGGACTCATGCGGATTGCCCAGTACAAAACTGTCAATGCATTTATCCTCGTATGTTGTTACTGCTGTGTCTACAGCAGCTTTCACTGCGCTTAAATCTCCGGTGATAATTGCAATATATTTTCCCGGACATACTGTCTGCGCCTCCACGA